>Ga0265303_10000143_pt1 | contig 34887 bp, 28 predicted proteins | sample Helome_2_FD_192494 | JGI IMG/M metagenome (GOLD analysis project Ga0265303, IMG submission 192494) | Marine sediment microbial communities from subtidal zone of North Sea - Hel_20160317 (Illumina Assembly) | ecosystem: Environmental > Aquatic > Marine > Subtidal zone > Sediment ... | reverse complement strand
CCCCAGCAACAGCAGCTGGGCGGACAGGCCACAACCGAGGGCTACGACAGCTCGTCCTTCGAAACTTACGAACTGGGATTCAACGTGAGCTGGGAGGCGGATGTATGGGGCCGTTTCACTCGCCAGATCGAGTCAGCGTCTGCCGTGCTGGATGCCAGCGTGGCCAGCTACGACGGCGTCATGGTGTCCCTGATCGCCGATGTCGCGCAATCATACCTGCTGATTCGCACAACCCAGCAGCGCCTGGTTGTCGCCCGGCAAAACCTGGGGTATCAGGAGGACAGTGTGGATATCACACAGGCGAAATTCGACAACGGTGACGTCAGCAGTCTCGACCTGGAACAGGCCCTGACGCTCCTGTACACCACCCAGTCAACGCTATCTGCGCTGGAGGTGACGCTGCAGCAACTGAAAAACTCACTGGCCGTGCTGCTGGGTCAGCCGCCGCAAAGCATGAACACTTTACTAATGACACCCGGGCCGATTCCCAGTGTGCAGCCACAGATCGCCGTGGGCATGCCACAGGACCTGATCCGGCGCCGGCCGGATATCCGTGTGTCCGAGCGGCAACTGGCGGCACAGAGTGCCCAGATCGGTTATGCCATCACGGAGCTGTACCCCCAGTTCGGAATTGGCGGGTCGGTAGGCACCAGCGTAGCGACTGACGACGGGCAGAACTTCAACGATCTGTTCAGCAGCGGGACTTTCGGCTATGGCCTGTCTGGTTTTTTCCAGTGGAACCTGTTCAATTACGGCCGCCTGAAGAATAATGTGCGGCTGCAGGACGCTGTTTTTCAGCAGCAATTGGAAGACTATCGCCAGACCGTTCTGCAGGCCCAGGCTGACGTGGAAAATGCCATCGTTGCCTATCTCAAATCGCAGGAACAACTCAGCTCCCTGCAACAGGCGGCCGATGCGGCCGGACGTGCAGTGGGTGTTTCCACCTCCCAGTACACCAACGGACTGGTTAATTTCAACACGGTGATCACTACCCTGAGGACCCTGGCCAGCCAGCAGGATCAGTTGGCGAGCATTCAGGGTACGGTCGCAACCAACCTGGTCGCGGTTTACCTGTCACTGGGCGGCGGCTGGAGCCTGGCACGGGGCGATGACCCGCTCGACCTGATCCCTGATGACACCCGGCAGGAAATGCTCGATCGCAGCAAATACTGGGACAAGACTTTCAGGGAATAATCCCGGCGCAATCACCTGCTGCTAATGAACCGCCGTTTGATCTTTCCAGTCACCATACGCGCCAGGTAACTGAGATACGCCACCAGGAAACTGACTCCGCCCGGCAATGGGTGCCTGGCAGCGACCTCCGATCTCTGGGTGGCGTACAGGTTTTGGAACATCATATTTTCATGGTCCAACTGTATCCGGGGATGATGTCTTCGGTGGAGCTCACGTAAAACCAGTTGATCATCGTTGTACAGGTAGTCTCCGTGATGCAACCGACTACTGAGATCAAGCTGCTCCCTGGTGCGCAGTGCTTCTGCAAAGAGCTCAAGGATTGCTTCTTTCCTGCCGATGAAACAACCCGCGTTGAGGTATTGAAAAGGCGCTTGGTAGTTTGCTTCTTCGAACGCCTCGATTCTGGATAAAAAACCTACCTCCGATTCGGTGATTTCCCGCGTGGTTGAGGAACCCGGTGCGCTGTTTTTTTCGGCGCTAAAAAGAATGTCACAATCAAAATCCGAGTTAAAGCAGTCCACAACAGGCTGGAGGTCACCGGTGACGAGGACATCGGGTGCATCAAGGTGAAGCAATAGTCCGGGCCGGGGATGTTTCTCAATGTGATCGATGATCAGTTCGAGCTTGTAGATGTGCTTCCAGCTTTCGAGATTCCTGCCCAACACGGTGAAATCGTTGATCCCAAGATACTCGAGAATTTTCTCCGTGTACTGTTTTGATGCGTACGTGGTGCAAAGGACAATGTCGAGATCAATGGGACTCTGGAGTCGACCCTTCAGACCCTTCTCCCGGAACATCTGCCTTTCAAGCAACAGGCCATATGCGGGTCCAAAATTCAGCCGGAGTCTATTCCGATCCACGAAAATCCTGAGGTTTCCGTTGTTATGAAAAATGCTGGCAGGCAAAAGGGATCATCCTTGGCACCGTGGCGCAGAACCATTCGCTGATTTCGTACGGAGATTGCAATTTACGTTGTCAAACGTAACATACGGGCAAGAAAAGAAACATTATCAACCGAGCTTGCAGAGACAACTTCATGAGGGTGTTTAATCCCGAGATCACTAAAGACGGTGGTGAGGTGTGCGTCTCGGCGCGCATCGAGGTTGAATCTGCCAGGACCAAACTGCCGGATGAACTCTGGTTCAGATTTCCGATAAGCTGTCATGAGCACGTCACTGACCACCTCAACGGATTTGCCGTAGCCCTGCTGCCGCTGGCCATGACTCTGGGTGAAGACATATACCTGGAAGGTGCCCTATCCCCACATTTGTTGATGGGGATAAAGGAATACCAGCGAATTCAATGTTCCTGGAAACCCACGACGTTCAAACCTGTCAACCTGAAGCCTGATAAATTGCTGGCATCACAGCCAGGTACTTCGAGACCCGGAGTTGGTTGCTCATTTTCGGCAGGTGTAGATTCTTACCACACGCTGTGGCGTCACCTTCCCGGAAATGAACCACTACCCCAATACAGAATCTCGCATTGCCTGATGATCAATGGTTTTGATGCCGATTCCGACGTCGAAAACAAAGGGCATTTCTCAAGAATCCAGAAATCGCTCGAACCCATAATGGCGAGCCATGACCTCGAACTGATTGTCTGCAGGACAAACTACTCATCGTTCACCGATCCGCGGATACTCAAACACTCTTTTGCCGCCATGGTGACGGTACCGGCACTTGTTCTTGGAGGTCTTTTCTCCTGTTTCTTCATACCTTCCTCCTACAGGTTTGACGAGTTCTGCCGCGATGGTTCACACCTGATGCTCGATCATCTGATCAGCACCGAATCCATGCAAACGATCCATGATTCATCACACGTCCGCCGCCCGGAAAAGACTGCGGCCATCTCGAACTGGAACGCACCACACTCGACGCTCCGGGTGTGTTACAACACCACCGGGTACCGGGAGGACACTGGGTCGATCATGAACTGCGGCAGGTGCGAGAAGTGTGTCAGGACCTTGAAAACCCTGGAAATTCTGCAGAAACAAGACGAGTTCACCACTTTTTCCGGAGCGGCCGGACACCTGGATGTGTGGAAATGCTATTACGGGCAAAAGGGTTCCAGGATTCATGCCCGGGAAGTCATGTCGCTGGCCTGGAAGGCCCGCAGGCTGGACGTCTGGATAGACTACTGCGTTGCTATCGCCATCAGTTTCGTAACGAAAGTGCCAAGGGAACTGCTGCAGCGTGCCCATATCCAACTCGAGGAACGATCGAAGTTTTATGCGGCGCACGTGCGACGCCTGTTCCCTCGCCTCAGAAAGAGAGCCCGCTGGATCAGATAGACAGCCAGGCGTGCACGTCCACGCCGGCCCACCACGGAACCTGATCAAGCTCATTGGTGAATCGTGGGATTGCGTCCACACCCCCTTCGGCCACGCGCGAGATGTATCCACGCCACTGCATGATACCGGTGGAGAAGGTGGACAGGCTGGTTCCGACAAACCTCCATGCCAGGCAGCAGGCCAGCATGTCCAGCACCCCTGACAAGTGGGCATCTTCATTGATCTGCGTAGCCCAGCAGACAGTCCGCCAACCCTTCGCACGGCAGGCATCCAGGAGTTCCTCATCATACTCATCACTCACGATCAACACTGTGGCCGCGGCATCGGCGCCATGACTGCTTAGTGCCTCGATGATTTCCCGGGTCGAAAGGTAGCGCATGACTTTTTGCTGAAAATCACCACGCCGCACATGCGCAGCCAGGTAACCGCCCGGCATCAACCCATGAATTTCCAGTAGCTGCAAGGTCCTGTCGATCAGGTCCGCGCGAAGCCGAAAGGCCTGGTGTATCAACGCATAGTGGCTGGCATCACTGCCAAGCACGCTGGAGAAACAGCCAAACATGCGCGTCGTCCTGGGGAAATACCAGCTTTCGCGATCCTGATGGTGACGGTATGCCTCCCTGTTCAACCGCACCGCGTTGATCGAGGCCAGGCTTGCAGGGACTTCCCATTCGTCTTCCACACGCGTATCCGGCGGCAGAACCGGAACAGCTGCCCTGAAGGCGGCCTCATCGAAATAATCGAACAGGTGCGAACGGCCACCGGGTATGAGATACCACTGATCCGGGGCAGGAAGGACCAAAGCGCGGTCATAACGGGCGGCCAGGCATACCAGCACCTCGGCTTGCATGCGGATATTGTTCCATCCGCCCGGGTCCCAATCAAAACGGATAATCCGGTCTCTCCGGTGCACGGGACGGGCACCAGCAGCAGAAGATGTGCCCAACCCCTGTTGAAACCAGCTGCGCCCGACGCTCCAGTCAACGGCACGGGGTTCCTCGACACAAGACAATGAGGCAGTCACTGGATGGGGATCACAGCCATCCTGCTTACCATTTCGAAAGTAGTGCAACAGCGGGTTCAGGCCGGAGCTGATGACCTCGGGATAATTGTCAACGTAGTATCCCGTGTCGAAAAATGGACCAGGATTGAGTCTATTCCTGGCGCCCTGGCGGAGGTAGTGAGCCAGTGGATTCTGTCCTGACCGGTCGGCGCCAGGAATATTGTCGCGGTAATATTCGGTATCGAACAGCGGATTGGGGTTTTTGCCGGCGAACGCGCCGAATAGCACGTAGTGAAGAACCGGCAAAAGTCTTAACAGATACCTGTCAGTCTTGAGTTCCTTGTAGAACTGACTCCGGTAATAAGTCACATGGAGCAATTCTGAGCGCCGGATCAATGCCGCATCCACCAGCGCCTGAAAGAAGCCGGACGGGTGTCTCATTCTCACGTCTTACCAGGAAGCTGTTGATTCATATGCTCATCTTGCCGGTCGATAAACCGGTGCAACATTTGTAGGGATCTTTGATCAGTCAATGTCGCCGCCTCACTGTGCTGTGGTGGACGTTGCCACGGCACGCTCAGGGTGAGAGGCGTATATGTCCTCTTGTCCCATAATTCCTGCCCGGCACGGTCTTTCATCACCTGGGTGTAGTGTGAAATGGGCGCGTCCGGATCGTCGGGAACCCCCTCGGGCCAGTTGTTGCACGGGCCCAGCGCAGCGATTGTGCGGCACTCCAGATGCGCGGCGCTCATGGCCATGACCAGCCCGTACATCTCCGACTTCCAGTTCCGTGTCCGGTCATAGATTTCTGCTGAGAAACGGCCATACGATTCAACAATCGTCCGCATATCACCCACCGTGATGCAAAAGGGAAACATGATGGCCGCGCCGCTTACCGGGCAAAGGGGTTCACTCTCGGGGCCGTTGTTCTGCTGGCACCACAACGGGTCATAACCCCACCAGTACTGACCGGCGACATAGCCCCGGCGAACCATCTGCGCCGGCGGATCCCAGGGGCTGTTGAAGATCATGTCCGGGTCCAGCCACAGCAGTTTCGCCTCATCGTCCAGATCGGTATGCGACTCAAGGAAAGCCTGCATGGCGAGCGCCTTGTTCAGGCAGTAAAAGTGGAACCTGCCGTGAACGCTCTGTTTCAGCTGTCGCTTTGACCACGATACGAAGCGATGCAAAGCTGTATCGCCAGTCTCAGCGTAGGAGGGTGTCACAAAGGTGTAGCCCTGTGCGGACGGCTGCAGCTTTGCATCCGGAGCCGCCACATCCAGGGAACACAGGCGGACAATTACTCCCCGCTGACCAACTTCACGAGCGCTGAAATCCAGAAGTTCAGCCTGCCATTGCTGGTAAGGAGAGTTGCTCATGCTGTAGATGATGTAGAGATCGGACTGCGGAAGGCGACCCTGTTTTTCCATCCACGGATCATTCATATGACAACCCTTAATCCGTCCCAGCCACGTTCCAGCATCGGGCAGTCTGCACATGCGAGGACGCGGGTATCGCAGAAATCGATATCACATCGAATCTTATGCCCTGTCATTTCAAGAGCGACCCGTCCCAGCCGTTGGGTATCCCGCCCTTTGATCAGGACGACATCACCTGGCCTGAGTTCGCTGCGCAAATAGTCGGCAGCCTTCCTGACACTTCCCTTTGCATTGAACATTGCGCTTTTGGGCATGCCGGCTTCCCTGGCCCCGGCCGCATAGCGCTGAAAGTTACTGCCGACAAAAATGGCGTAATCAGCCGTTGCTGCAATACGCCTTCCAATTTCCCTGTAAATGGGTCCCTGGCTTCCCGGAGGTTCCGATACCTCGCCCATCACGATGCCCCGCCGTCCAGCAGGTATGTCAGAAAACACGTCAAGCGCGACATGGACGGTTTCCAGCGAGGATTTGTAATCATCGCGTAAAAGCACCACTCCATCGGGTAACTGCACGGGCTCGAGCCGTCCCGGTGTCGGCGGCATCGATTGCAGGGAAGAAAGAATCTGATCGAGAGTAAAACCCTCATCAGAAGCGACTGCTATCGCCGCAAGAACCGGATAGACCATGTAGCGTCCGACCAGCGCACTGCGGACAGTTCGAGTCTCTCCTTCCATATGCAGCCGAAAACGCATCCCTTCGGGCCATACAAAACTGACCTCACTCGCCCTTACGTCATTTGACCCGTCAAAGCCATAAGTCACTACCCTGGCTTCGGTGAGTTCCGCCATGCGGCGTACCTTTGGATCATCTCCGTTGAGCACGGCGAGTCCAGTCTTCGGCAGGACCTGGACCATTTTAGCCTTCTCTGCGCAGGTCACTTCCAGTGACCCCAGGGAGCGGTGATGTTCGCTGCCAATGGAAGTTACAATCGCAATGTCCGGGCGAATCATGTTGGCGTACTGTTCCATCTGGCCGCTGTCATTGATCCCGACTTCTATCACTGAATGGCGGTCATGTGGCCGGATTCGAAAAATTACACCCGACAGGTAAGACCAGCAATTCAGAGACAACCTCCTGGGAACCGGCTTCTGCAATGCAGCCGTCACCGTCCGGGTGGTCGTTGACTTTCCAAACGATCCCACCACCGCGACAATCCTCGTATCGCTGACTATTTTTCTTCGATACCAGCCTGCCAGCACAGATAACAGGGGCCAAAGCCGGTAGTAGATACCGTGGCGAAATTGAATTCGTCCGAGTGGAGTCCGGATCAGGTGGGGAAAATCGGCCAGTCGATAGCGGCTTCTGCTGTTCATGCAAGCACCTGTCAAACTGTCCTGTTCATCCCGGAATAGTCATTCTTCATGGGAATAATATATATGTTTTACTTGGGTAATATCTGATTTACTCTGGGTGCGAAATACCAACTCCCCAGTAGATGAAAGTCTGCCTGGTGTTAACAGGAATAGCTATGTCCAACTGGTCTGAAAAACACGTCCTGGTTACCGGTGGTTGTTCATTTATCGGCTCACACCTGGTGGATGCCCTGGCAGGAAAAGGCGCCCGGGTGCGCGTCGTGGATAACCTGTCCAGCGGAAAACTGGAGAATATCCAGCAGTGGTTAGACCGGGGAGTGGTTGAATTCATTGAAGCCGACCTGCTGGAGAACGACCACGCCGAGCGGGCGGTTCAGGGAATGGACAACGTATTTCACCTCGCCGCGGACCATGGTGGCCGGGGCTATATTGATCTTCACCAGGCTGCCTGCTCGACCAACCTGGCCCTGGATGGATTGATGATCCGGGCGGCGTACCGGGCCGGGGTGGATCATTTCACCTTTGCTTCTTCAGGCTGCGTTTATCCCACCGACCTGCAGGCTGATCCCACCCAGATTGTTTACCTGGCCGAAGACATGGTTCGGCCGCCTTACCAGGCGGATGATATGTACGGTTGGGCGAAGCTGATGGCCGAGTTGACCCTGCAAGCGTATTACCGCGATTATGGCTTCAAATCAGCTTCTCTGCGTTACTTTACGGTTTATGGCGAACGTTGCACCGAATCCCATGCGGTGATTGCCATGATCGCCCGTGCTTTTGTACGGCAAAATCCGTTCGAAGTATGGGGAACGGGTGAGCAGATCAGGAACTGGACATACGTAGGAGACATCGTCGATGGCACCATCCGCGCAGCGGAATTGATCGAAAACGCCACTGCGATCAATCTCGGCACCATGGAGCGGATAAAGGTGATCGAAGCTGCCAGGGCAATCATTGAAAAAGCGGGATATGATGCCACCATCGAGACTGACCCTTCCAGGCCGACCGGTCCCTACAACCGGGTTGCAGACAATACCCTTGCCCGTGATCTGCTGGGCTGGTCAGCCCGGGTTGGGTTCCACGAGGGCCTGGACCGGACCATCGACTGGTATGGCAACAACCATGACATGCATGAAGTTCGCAGCGAATTACAGCAGCGGCTGACTGAGCGTTAATCAATGCTCCGGGTACGACGCTCAACCGTGCAGTGTTGCTTCTCCTGCATTCCTACAACCTCCACCACTTCCATATCGGAATCCACTTCCGACACCACCACGGCGGGATCAGGTTGATTGTCGATGTTCGGTGAGGAACTCCCATCGGTGGAAGATTGCGCGGAATGGGTCTCAGCTAATTCAGAACACAAAAAAAGCCACCCGGAGGTGACTTCTTTTTGGCGCTGAATCTTTCACAATCAGCGCCTTAGGTATATGGCGTCCCCTACCGGGTTCGAACCGGTGTTGCCGCCGTGAAAGGGCGGTGTCCTAGGCCTCTAGACGAAGGGGACACTGTTGGTGGAGCTAGGCGGGATCGAACCGCCGACCTCTACACTGCCAGTGTAGCGCTCTCCCAGCTGAGCTATAGCCCCGGAAAGCCGACGCATAGTACTTATTTGACCACTTGATGTCAATGTGGGATTGGGCTTTTTTCGTTATTTTTTGTCAATCACAAGCGTGCATGGTCACCACACTGTGGCCCTGTTTCAAGACGTAGTCCAGCCACCGATCCAGCGCGCGATTCCGCCGCCAGGCTTGCTGCATAATTTGCCTTGGCGGATAGGACGGATGTGCCGTTCTGCTGCAGCCCTGCCCCATGCTGAATGAAGTCGCTTCGGCGATATGGGCATCGTGGTAAAACCTTATATGTGCATCCGGCGCATAACTTTTTTTCTCGCCCTCGCCGAATTCATAAGTCAACCTGATAAACGTCGTGTAATTGTGACGTTCAAGAATTTCCATCCGCAAGTCCGGCGAGCCGGCTACCCGCGACACCAGCAAGTCGTGGAAAGCGAACTGGTCCGGTATCAGCAGGTGCAGTTGGCGATAGATCTCCTCCTGTACGTCTTGCAGGCGCTTAAGGGCAGGATGCCTTCTGAGGCTGTTTGGCTGGTAAAAAGAGACCATAGTAATTAATCGTACAGCAATATTATTGCAAACCTGAAAAAGAGCCCATGAATGACCTGTAGTAGCGTAATTCTTCGAGCGACTCGCGAATGTCGGAAAGAGCCTCGTGACGGCTCTCCTTGGAAAACCCTTCCAGGATCTCCGGTGCCCATCGGGATGCGAGTTCTTTTAGCGTACTGACATCCAGATTTCGATAATGAAACCAGCGCTCAAGCAGCGGCATATGGCGGTTCATGAAGCGTCTGTCCTGGCAGATACTGTTGCCACACATCGGTGACCCCCCCCTCTCGGTCCACTCCTGCAGGAAAGCCAGCGTACCCTGTTCTGCTTCGTGCATTTCGATGTGGCTGTGCAGCACCCTTTCCCACAGGCCCGATGCCGTGTGATGGGTTTGATTCCAGTCATCCATGGCACGCAGTGATTCAATCTCATGCCTGATCGCGTAGACCGGGCCTGCGGCCAATTCTGTCAGATTTGCATCGGTGACAATGCTGGCAATTTCAAGAACTGAGTCACTGTCGGGGTCCAGACCTGTCATTTCCAAATCCACCCAAATCAGACGTTGTGCTTTTTCTTTATCCATCTGTTGAGTTTGCTTGATCAAAAGCACAGGTACAATAGCGCCCATGGATTTAGATGCACTGGTGCTGGTGTCCTACGGAAATCGTGGGATCATCGAATTACCCGACGGAACGCAGGCGGACTGCATCTACCGGCGTTCCATTGGCAGACCCTTTTGCGGGGACCGTGTTCGCGTTGACCTGTCTGCAGGCCAGGCCGCCCATTTGACTGGGATACGGAAGCGCAGCAACGAGTTTGCCCGGGCCAACGCACGATTGCGAAAGCAGGTCATCGCCGCAAACCTCGACCAGGTCATTATTGTCATTGCCCCGGAACCCCAACCCAGTACCGACCTGCTCGAACGTTACCTGGTCGCCATTCACAGTCTGGGCATCCGCCCGGTTATTGTGTTGAACAAATGTGAGTTGGCAGGCGACCCTCAGGCGAGCACAAAAAAGCCCCTCCACCATCTTGATCACTACCGCGATCTGGGCTATGAGGTTTTGCTCACGTCCTGTAAGGGTGAACCGGGAATTGAGGCCCTGATGCCGGTGTTGCACAACCAGACCAGCATTCTGGTTGGGCAATCCGGGGTCGGAAAATCTTCGATGATCAACGAGATTTTACCTGACCTGGACCTGCAAACCGGGGCCTTATCACGCGTCACCGGCAAGGGCATCCACACAACAACCACAACCATCATGTATACACTGCACGGTGGCGGCCGGCTGATCGATTCCCCCGGTGTCTGGGAATACGGCCTTTGGGAAATGGAACAGTGCGAACTGGCGCATGGTTTCATAGAATTCAGACCCCTTGCCGGGCACTGTAAATTCAACGACTGCGTGCATGCCGCTGAACCTGGATGTGCCGTCCAGGCGGCTGTGGAACAGGGTCAGATTCTTGAATGGCGTTATCAATCCTATCTGCGATTACTGGATCAGAACCGCTGATCAGGCCAGATAAATGCCTTTACGTGGTATATTTGAAGACCCAATGAACTGATGATGGAGGCAGTGACATGACACGGTTGGTTCTGGCGCTGATTTTCGCAAGTATTGCCGGATTGTTGATGCCCGTAAGCTTATCCGCAGACGTATTGTTGATTGAAGAAGTCAGGCAAGCAGGCCGGATGGATGTTCCGCAAAACGGCATGACCACTGCAGATGTACGCGCCCGGTTTGGTGATCCAGTCAAAGTGCACAGCACAGTAGGCGACCCGCCTATTACACGCTGGGAATATGCGCGGTGGAGTGCTTATTTTGAATACAAAGTCGTTCTGTTCACGGTTTTGCACAAAGGCGAGGTTGTCGACAAAAAATCAGAGTAAGAAAAGGCCGCCGGGATAGGGTATCCTTGCGCCCTTTCCCAATCAGACATCATTAATGGCCGAAGACATACTCCACGATCAACCGATTCGACACATCCTGCGAGACGGTGTCGAGTACACATTGCTGGGGACCGCTCATGTATCCAGGGCAAGCGCAGAAGCCGTCAAGGAAATGGCTTCATCCGGCAAGTTCGACGCCGTCGCGGTCGAATTGTGCCAGGCCCGCTATGACGCTTTAACCGCAGAAAGAAAGTGGACAGACCTCGATCTCTACAAAATCATCCGCCAGGGCAAAGCCGGCCTGGTCATGGCCAACCTTGCCCTGAGTGCCTATCAGCGCCGCATTGCTGAACAATTCGGTATCGAACCGGGCGCGGAGATGCGCGCAGCAACGATTGCCGCGAAAGAGCAGGATATCCCTTTGCAACTGGTTGACCGGGACCTGGCAACTACACTGCGGCGAAGCTACGCAAGTGTTCCCTGGTATAAGCGCATTTACCTGATGACAGGTCTTGCGCTGGGGATGGTCAGCTCAGAGGAAATCGACGAGGAAGCCATCGAAAAACTCAAGGAAGGCGATATTCTCGAGTCTACCTTCACCGAGTTTGCCGAGCAGTCTCCGGAACTTTTTGAAGCACTGATTTCAGAGCGTGACCGATTCATGGCTGCCCGCTTGCGTGAAGAGAATATTGGATCCAGCGGCAACAAAGTACTGGTGGTTATCGGCGCGGGTCATATGGAAGGCCTGGCGAAGCACCTGGAATCCGGTGAGGCCGATCCCGCAAGCGAGAGGAAAAAGCTGGAGGCGATGCCGCCGAAATCCCGTTGGCCACGGGTTATTCCGTGGGCGATCATGTTATTGGTCATCACCGGCTTCGTTATAGGGTTTTCACGCAGCCCGGAGCTTGGATGGCAATTGGTCTTTATCTGGGTGGCCATTAACGGCGGACTTGCGGCGTTGGGGGCATTGATTGCCAGGGGCCACCCACTGACCATACTGAGTGCCATCGTGGCGGCGCCGCTCACCTCCCTGAATCCTACCATTGCCGCCGGCATGGTCACCGGACTGGTCGAATCCTGGATCAGAAAACCCCGGGTGTCCGATCTGGAAAACCTGCGGTTTGATATCACCACGGTAAAAGGCTGGTTCAGGAATCCGGCGACCCGGATACTGTTGGTGTTTTTCCTTTCCAACCTGGGATCCGCCATTGGAACCTGGGTTGCCGGCTTCAAGATTTTTGGCGCATTATCCTGAAAATGTACATCGGCGCCTTCCATATCAGTAATCCTCTGGCCCTGGCACCCATGGTCGGCGTCACGGACAGGTTTTTCAGACAGCTCTGCAGGGACCTGGGTGCCGGTTATGTGGTTACGGAAATGCTGGCTGCCAACCCGGCGCTGAGGGAAAGCCGGACTTCGCGCCTGCGCGGGGATTTCCAGGGAGAGATCAGCCCGGTCGCTGTCCAGATCGCCGGCAGCGACCCCGAATGGATGGCGGATGCCGCCAAATACAATGTATCCCGCGGTGCCCAGATCATCGACATCAATATGGGCTGCCCGGCCAAGAAGGTTTGCAACAAGCTGGCCGGATCCGCCTTGCTATCAGATCCCGAGCAGGTTCAGCGGATACTCGATGCGGTAGTCCAGGCCGTTGCAGTGCCCGTGACTCTGAAAATTCGCACGGGTCCCAGTCCCACCAACAGAAACGGCCTTGAAATCGCGCAGATTGCCGAGAGTGCCGGGATTGCAGCGCTGGCTGTGCATGGACGCACGCGCTCAGACCGGTTCAGAGGTGAAGCCGAATACGACACCATCCGTGAAATCTGCCATGCGGTGAGCATTCCTGTATTTGCCAATGGGGACATAGAAACTCCGCAAAAAGCACAGGAAGTACTTTTCAATACCGGTGCCGATGGCCTGATGATCGGCCGCGCGGCCCAGGGAAACCCCTGGATTTTCCGCGAAATCCGGTACTTCCTGGAAACCGGCGAGCAACTGCCCCCACCTGCAGCGTCCGAAGTCCTGGAGGTGATGCAACAACACCTGCACCAGCTGCATCGCTCTTACGGGGAGTATCATGGCGTCAGGGTCGCCAGGAAGCATATCGGTTGGTATCTTAAAAATCGCCCGGATTCGGCTGCTGCCAGGAACCAGTTGATGCGGGCTCAAAGCGCCGCTGAACAATTTTCAATCCTGAACAATTATTTCCGCCAAGGACCCAAGCATGCACGAAAAGAAACCGAACAGCCGGCCCTCATTCCTTATCATCATGGTTCTTCTGACTCTGGCCGCAACGCCTGCGTGGGCGCAGGAATCGACTGAAACAGCGGCGCTGTCCTGGGTTTCCATCCTGCCGCCTGTATTGGCGATTCTGTTGGCGCTTACTTTACGCCAGGTCATACCAGCCCTGTTCATGGGTGTCTGGTTCGGCGCCTGGGCCATCAACGGCTTCAGCCTTATTGGATTATGGCAGGGCCTGCTGGAGTCCTTTCAAATACATATACTCTCTGCGGTCGCCGACGCTGATCATGCAGCAGTGGTGCTTTTTTCACTGATGATCGGCGGTACAGTCGGCATCATTTCCCGCAATGGCGGGATGCAGGGGGTGGTCAACCTGATCGTCACCTGGGCGGATGACGCCCGCCGCGCCTGCCTGGCGACAGCTACCATGGGGCTGGCTATATTTTTCGACGACTATGCCAACACGCTGGTAGTCGGAAACACCATGCGGCCGGTTACTGACTCGATGAACGTGTCGCGGGCCAAGCTGGCCTATATTGTCGATTCAACAGCGGCGCCAGTGGCCACCTTCGCGTTTGTTACCACCTGGATCGGTTATCAGGTAGGCCTGATCGGTGAGTCGCTGTCCTACATACCCGATCTGGATGCAGAAGCTTACCTGCTGTTCCTTTCTACTATCCCCTATAGTTTTTACCCCTTGCTGGCCGTCGGCTTTGTCTTCATGGTGTGCGCAACTGGCCGGGATTTCGGACCGATGGCGAAAGCCGAACAAAATGCCTTGCTTAACGGTGTCGAGACCATTGAGCATCTGGACTCCTCGGTCGCAGAGGATTGCGAACCCATCAAGGCCATCGAGGGCAAGCCCCTGCGTGCCATTAACGCCATCTTGCCCATCATGATGCTGGTATTGGGAGTTATGGGCGGCCTGTACGTCACGGGTAAAGCAGCAGTTGAAGTAAGCGACCCCAGCCTGAAGGATATCATCGGGGCGGCCGATTCCTACAAGTCTCTCATGTGGGGTTCCATGATTGGAATGATCACGGCAGCCTTCATCACGTTGGCGCAACGCATCATGAGCCTCGAGGAGGTCGTGAATGCCTGGTACAAGGGCCTCAGGGCCATGTTTTATGCCATGATCATCCTCGTGCTGGCATGGGCGCTGGGCGGCATTACAGAAGAAATGCGAACCGCTGACTACCTGGTTTCGGTGTTGGGCGACACGCTCCAGGTCCAGTGGTTGCCCGTTATCGTTTTTATCCTGGCTGCGTTTACAGCGTTTGCAACGGGTTCAAGCTGGGGCTCAATGGGTATCCTGATTCCCCTGGTGATACCACTGACCTGGGCAGTCATGAAGGCCAGCGGTTTTGCAGGCGTGGATGATATGCACATTCTCTACTCTTCGATTGCCGGCGTCCTGGCCGGTAGTGTGTGGGGAGATCACTGCTCACCCATTTCAGACACTACCATTCTGTCTTCGATGGCTTCGGGTTGTGACCATATTGAGCACGTACGTACCCAGCTGCCGTACGCCATGCTGGTCGGAGTGATTGCCATGGTCGTGTGCTCCATTCCGGTCGCATTCGGAATTCCCTGGTGGGCCGGCCTCCTGACCTCGGCCGTGCTGTTGTTCGGGATTTTGCGGCTGGCTGGACGAAAACCAACATCCCAGCCGGTGTGAGCGTCAGTCCCTTTCACGCCAGGTTCCAGGATTCGGTGGAATCCTGGAGTGGATTACACGGCAGTTCAGTGGCGCTCGCCATTCACGCAGCTGCCGCGGATTTCACAGGCGTTACAGTGGTTGTCACCCGCTCCAGCCACCAGGCGCAGGTCCTGCACCGCGACCTGGAACTGCTGGCTGTCAACGCCTTACCGATCCACCTTTTTCCTGATCATGAAACACTGCCTTACGATCCCTTTTCACCGCATCCGGACATTATTTCGGAACGGCTCAAGACCCTGTCTTCGCTATCCGTTTTGCGCCAGGGGATCGTCCTTGCACCGGTAACCTCGCTGATCCAGAGACTGCCGCCGGCAGAGTATATTTTGCAGCGCAGCTTTGATCTGATTCCGGGCCAACCCCTGGTCATCGATGAGTTCCGGCGCCAATTGCACCATTCAGGTTATGAGTCTTCGGAACAGGTCTACCAGGCGGGGCAATATGCTATCCGCGGATCGGTGGTGGATCTGTTTCCCGCCGGTAGTACTAGCCCGTACCGTCTCGATCTTTTTGACGAGGAAATTGACACCATCCGGGAATTTGACCCCGAGTCTCAACGCTCGACAGGTAAAGTGAGCCGGATCGACTTGCTGCCGGCACGCGAATACCCCTGTGACGAGGCCGCACTTGAGAATTTCAGGCGCGCGTTTCGAATGCGTTTTGATGTCAATACACGAAACGTAACCCTGTACCAGGATCTTCGCTCCGGAGTTCATCCGCAGGGACTGGAACAATACCTGCCGTTGTTTTATGAAGAGACTTCCTTCCTGTTCGATTACCTGGGCACGCAACCGCGCCTGGTGTTGCAACCCGGGTTCCTCGAAGCCGCCGAAACGCACATGGTGAGAACCACGGAACGCTGGGAGCAAAGGAGGCACGATGTCGAAAGACCTGTGCTGGATCCATGGGAACTGTTTTTCACGCGTGAAAATCTCGAGCAGAGCCTGGACCCCTGCGATGCGACTCACCTGCCCGACCCGGAACTGAAACCCAGCGGAACCCCACTGTTCGATTGTGTACCGGCACCGGCTCTGCACATCCACGAACGCGGCAAAGAAGCAGCAGCAGACCTGGCGGCCTTCATGGAGGGTTTTGACGGCAGGATTCTTTTTGCTGCCGATACAACCGGCCGCCGCGAAGTACTCAGGACCACGCTGGCCAGTTTCGGCATCAAACCAGAGCCGTTTGAAAGTTTCGCTGAATTTCATGCCAGGCCGGATCGCCTGGGACTGTGTGTGTTGCCGGTGGAAGAAGGGTTCCTGGTAGCGGGCGAACTGGCGCTGATAACCGAGTCTCAACTTTTCGGTGGAAGAACACGGCCCCGCGTGCAACGCTCCGTATCCGAACGGGATCCCGAATCCATCATCCGCAACCTGACCGACCTCTCGGCAGGCGCTCCCGTCGTCCATGAAGACCACGGTGTCGGCCGCTACCTGGGCCTGGAAGTTCTGGAAATTGATCAGCGCCAGGCCGAATTCCTGATGCTGGCTTATGCGGGCGGAGACAAGCTGTACGTACCCGTCACTTCACTTCACCTGGTCAGCCGTTTCACCGGCAGTGATCCGGAAACCGCCCCGCTCCACCGCTTGGGCAGCAGGCAATGGGAAAAGGCCAGGCGCAAAGCCGCCGCCCAGGTACGGGATGTCGCCGCCGAACTGCTGGATCTGTATGCACGGCGCCTGGCCAGGCAGGGTTTCGCATTTCCCCTTGACCGTAAACTTTATGCGGAGTTTGCATCTGGATTTCCATACGAAGAAACAACCGATCAACAGGATGCCATCGATGCGGTTATCGGCGACCTGGCCTCCCCCCAGCCAATGGATCGGGTCGTTTGCGGCGACGTGGGTTTCGGAAAAACAGAAGTCGCGCTCCGGGCCGCTTTTGTTGCTGTCCAGGCCGGACGCCAGGTCGCACTGCTGGTACCCACGACACTGCTGGCACAACAACACTTTTCAACCTTCAGCGACCGCCTGGCGGATTGGCCGGTCAAGGTCGAATTGCTTTCCCGTTTCCGTACTGCTGGAGAGTCGCGGGAGGTCCTGCGGCAACTCAAAGACGGCTCCGTGGATATCGTGATTGGAACCCATCGGCTGATCCAGAAAGACATGCGGTTCAAGCAACTCGGGTTGGTTATCATCGATGAGGAGCAACGGTTTGGCGTACAGCAAAAAGAACGCCTGAAACAGTTACGTGCAGAGGTCGACCTGCTGACCCTGACAGCAACGCCGATACCACGGACCCTGAATATGGCCATGAGCGGTATTCGCGATCTCTCAATCATTGCCACGCCGCCAGCCCGCCGAATGGCGGTAAAAACCCTTATTTCAGAGTGGGACCGTTCGCTTCTCCGCGAGGCCCTGTTGCGCGAGTTGCAGCGCGGCGGGCAAGTATTCTTCCTGCACAACGAAGTCAAATCAATCGAGCGAATGGCGCGCGAAGTCCAGGAACTGGCGCCTAACGCCAGGCTCGCTGTTGCGCATGGACAAATGCGGGAGCGCGACCTGGAAAAGGTCATGCTGGATTTTTACCGGCAGCGATTTAACATCCTGGTCTGCACAACAATCATCGAAAGCGGCATCGATGTTGCGTCAGCCAACACCATCATCATCAACCGCGCCGACCGTTTTGGCCTGGCGCAGTTACACCAGTTGCGCGGCCGGGTCGGCCGTTCCCATCACCGGGCCTACGCCTACCTGGTTGTACCGGAACGTCGAAGCATGACCGCAGATGCCAGGAAGCGACTGGAGGCTATCGCCTCGCTGGAAGAGCTCGGCGCAGGCTTTACCCTATCCACACATGACCTGGAAATCAGGGGCGCCGGCGAACTGCTGGGCGCTGAACAAAGTGGGCAGATCAATAAGGTCGGCTTCAGTCTTTACAGCGACATGCTGGCACGTGCAGTGGAGGCTCTGCGCAAGGGAGAAGAACCTGACCTGGAAGACCCGGTGCATCGAGGCATCGAGATCGAACTGCATGTTCCGGCCCTGATCCCCGAGAGTTACCTGGCTGATGTGCAAACCCGGCTGACGCTGTATAAAAGAATCGCCAGCGCGAAGGACCAGGCAGGCCTGCGCGAATTACAGGTTGAAATGATCGACCGTTTCGGCTTATTGCCTGATGCCATTAAGGCCTTGTTCGAAATTGCCGAGCTCAGGCTGGTGGCGGAACGGATTGGGATTATTAAACTCGACTTTGGCCCACAGGGCGGTAGAGTAGAGTTTTCGGAGCAGGCTCAGGCCAATCCCGCTGCCCTGATTCAGTTAATACAGGAGCGCAGCAAGGATTTCCAGATGCGCGGTCCGCAGAAATTGCGCATCCTGATGCAGGCAGAAGACTCGGCCGAGCGGTTCAGAGAATCGCGCACCTTGCTGGAACGACTGGAAAATAAATAGGTATATTTTTTAATGTCTTATGTAACTAAATTAATCTGTTTTATCATATTGGTTTTGTGCACGAACCCATTGTTGGCACAGGACACCCGGTACCGAGTCGAATTGCTGGTTTTGACGCATTTGAATCACGGCGAAGAAGCTGCGGATTCAAATGATATATCAGATTATTCTGCGGCAATAGATTTTCTTACGCCTGTCGAGGAACCAGAGGAAGGTGCGGAGGAAGATATCTCAGCCTCCCTGGAGACAGAAAACCCGCTGCCGCAATTGGTCGACAGCGGGGCCGCACAAGAGCCGGACCCGAATGAAGTGGTTCACATCGAAGACATGAGCGAGGTCATGCGCGAGACCTGGCGGCGATTAAGACTCAGCGCGCCATTCCGGCCACAACAATATCTTTCATGGGAGCAAGGCAACCAGGAGCCCTTCCCTGCCCTGCGAATTCACGACCTCGAAGTGATCATGTCACAGGACCCGTACGCCGAACAAAGACTTGAAATAGTTGAAGGAGTGGAGCCTGGCGAAGATCCGGCAGAATCCGCACTGCCGGAGCCGACGCTTTACTACCGCCTCGACGGCGCAGTCACTTTGAGACGGAGCCGCTTCTTGCATCTCGATCTGGATATCCAGTTGCGGGAGGGCATCTGGGAGCCAGAGCCATTGCAGCCCATAGCACAGGCGCCCGCCATCTTTGAACAAGCCGGGCCCACAGCGTTCCTGGTTCATGAACTGCAGCAAAGCCGCCAGGTGAAAACCGAGCGGATGGAGTACTTCGATGGCCCTGTGCTCAGTGTCCTGGCTTTCATTACTTCGATTAAGGTGAACAGCGAGGACTCGCCCTGATGGGATTCATCCCGCCGTGCTGGTTGGCACTGTGCATCGGATTGCTGCACTGTACGCCTGGTTCAGCCGGCCAGCTGGATATCGATATACCCACAGAAAAATTCACCCTGGATAACGGCCTCACGGTGCTGGTGCACGAAGACCACAAGGCGCCGATTGTCGCGGTTGGTGTTTGGTATCACGTCGGCTCCAAAGACGAACCAGCCGGAAAGACGGGGTTTGCTCATCTATTCGAACACATCATGTTCGAGGGTTCGGAGCACTACAACGACCGCTTCTCCAAGCCGCTGGAGCAGGTCGGCGCCACCTCGTTGAACGGCACTACCTGGCTGGACCGTACCAACTACTTTGAAAACGTTCCCACACCGGCGCTGGAACTGGCATTGTGGCTGGAGTCTGATCGTATGGGACACTTGCTGGGTGTAGTTACCCAGCAAAAACTGGACCAGGAACGCGAGGTCGTCCAGAACGAAAAACGCCAGCGTGATAACCAGCCCTACGGGAAAACCTACTACCGGATACTGGAAGGGCTGTTTCCACCCGGACATCCTTACCGGCATTCCACAATCGGTTCCATGGAAGACCTCAATGCGGCAACGCTCGAGGACCTTCACCAGTGGTTCAAGGATTACTACGGCGCAGCCAACACTGTACTGGTGCTGGCAGGTGACGTGACACCTCAGCGCGGCCGGCAGCTCGCTGAAAAATATTTTGGCGATATTCCAGCCGGCCCACCGGTAAGCCGCCTGAAATCGTGGGTGCCCGAGCGCCGGGACAACACTCACGAGATCATGTTTGACCGCGTGTCTCAAACGCGCAGCTACCGGATGTGGGCCGTGCCAGGCTGGACCAGCAAGGACCGCATGCTTCTGCAACTGGCGGCCAGTATTCTTGGGGATGGAAAAAACTCCCGGCTCTACCAGGCACTGATTTATGAACTTCAGCACGCAGTTGAAGTGTCTGCCAGCATGCAGTCTTTTGAGCTGGCCAGTCTGTTTGCGGTTGATACCATGCTCAGCCCAGGCACTTCAATCAACCAGGTAAACGATATCATTGACCAGGAAATGAAATTATTCCTGGCTGACGGACCCGCTGAGGATGAACTGCAGCGTGCAAAAACAAAGATCAATTCCAGTGTCATCAAGGGCCTTGAGCGGGTTGGAGGGTTCCACGGCAAAGCCAGTACGCTGGCCCAAAGCGAGCTCTACGATGGAAACCCTGCTTTCTTCAAGACAGCACTGAACTGGATCAATCACGCCACAGTTGCCGACGTCCATGCGGCGGCGCGGCGCTGGTTGTCCGGCGGTTTATACCAACTCGATGTATTCCCTTATGGAGACCATCACACCGTTGCAACCGGGGTCGATCGAACTCAAGGACTGCCACAGGTAATCGATTTGCCGGAAATCGACTTTCCGGTGGTGCAAAGAGCCGTCCTCAGCAATGGACTGAACGTCGTTCTGGCAGAACGAATCGCCATTCCCGTGGTTTCGTTGTCGCTTCAATTCGACGCCGGTTACGCGGCAGATTCAGGTCTCAAGCTCGGCACTTCAAGCTTCACCCTGGCCATGATGGATGAAAGCACCCGCACCCGATCTGCGCTGGAGATCGAGAAGAAAGCAGATGAACTTGGCGCCGAAATCTCCACGTCTTCTGACCTGGATACCTCGCGGGTTTCCCTGACTGCCCTGACAGAAAACCTGAAGCCTTCAATAGAGCTGTTTGCTGACGTAGTGATGAACCCGGCATTCACCGGCGAAGAAATGGAACGCCTGCGGCGGCGCTGGCTGGCTGGTATCGAGCGTGAGAAAACCCAGCCGGTGTCGATTGCCTTGCGCACACTACCACCCCTCATATACGGCGCTGATCACGCCTACGGCATTCCATTCACCGGCAGCGGCACCACCCAGTCCGTCACAGAACTGGAACGGCAGGAACTGGTCGAGTTTTACGGCAACTGGCTGCGGCCCGACAATGCCACGCTTTTCGTCGTCGGCGACACCACCCTGGAAGCCATCATTCCCCTGTTGGAAGACAACTTTGGCGGCTGGCGGGCGCCAGCAAGTGAACTCCCGCAAAAGAATATGGCCGATGTGGCTCTGCCCGAGAAAGGGCGCCTGATCATCATCGACAAACCGGACTCTCCACAGTCACTGATCCTGGCGGCGCATATTGCACCGCCGACCGGGGTTGAAAATAACATCGACATCCTGATGATGAACGATGTGCTGGGAGGAAAGTACTCAGCCCGTATCAACCAGAATCTGCGGGTCGACAAGCACTGGTCCTATGGCGCATACACATTGTTTCAGAATGCCCGCGGACAACGGCCATGGCTTGTTTACGCCCCGGTTCAGTCCGACCGGACGGCCCAATCGATCACAGAGCTTGTTTCCGAATTCAACGATTTCCTCGGTGCAGAGCCCATCACCCAGGCAGAACTGACGCGTGTGTATCGAAGCAGTGCGTTCAGTCTTCCGGGGCAATACGAGACCTCGGCGGCCGTACTTGGCGCACTGCAGGCGAATGCACGATTCGGCAGACCGGATGACTATGTATCAAGCCTGAAGAGCCGTTATGAAGCAGTCAGTCTGGAAAAAATCCAGGGCGCGGCTGAACAGGTACTTCATCCCGCCAGCATCACCTGGGTCATCGTCGGCGACCGTACTCAAATTGAATCGGAACTGGCAAAACTCAATTTGGGCGAACTCGAAATCATGGACACTGAAGGCCGGCTGATCGAATGAAAAAGCTGGACTGGCGAAACTACGCTGGAAGCCAGCGAAAAAACGGTCTAGGCTAGGCTTGCGTCTGAACCATAAGGGAGATTCTGAACTGTGAAATTTGAAAAAGTCGTATTTGGATTTTTCATTGTCCTCGCCTTGACTCTGAATTTCGGTTTTTTCGTCGGCGACATCGATAACCCTGAACACCACCACGCCCTGGAACTGGGTGCCGCACTGGCCGTCAGCCTGATTGCGACCGTTATGAAATTTGGTGACCGCTCCCAAATTGGTTCCGTTTTACTGGCAACCAGCCTGGTCGCCGATTTGCAATTATTGGCGGCGGCATTTGTCTGGGCATACGCGGCCTACGCAACAGAAGTCGGGCTGACCAGCGATACACTGGCCAGCATCGTTTCCCTGTCCGGGGGCGCTTTGCTCGCCAACCTGGTTTCTGTGACATTGCTGGTGGCTGAAACCATAACGATCCGCCGTTAATGAACGATATTGTCTGGCTAACCATGCGGCGTATGCGTACGCCGCTGATCCTGATGATCCTGGTGTCTTCCGTTTCGGTTCTCGGCCTGGTCATGATTCCCGGCCAGGATGCGCAGGGAAACCCGGTCGAGGTGGGGTATCTGGATGCGGTTTACTTTATCGCCATACTGGCCACTACCATCGGACTGGGCGAAGTACCCGTCGACTTCACCCACGCTCAACGGCTTTATGTCTTTATCATCCTGTTTCCTAACGTCATTGCCTGGCTGTATTCAATCGGTACCATTATCTCCCTGTTTGTCGACCCCCAGTTCAGGGCCGACCTGGCGCGCAACAGGTTTGCACGAAAGATCAGGCGCGGTGTAGAAGACTTTTACCTGGTTTGCGGATTTGGCTACACCGGCCGAATGATTGTCAGTGGGCTGCTGAAACGCGGCATCAGCGCTGCGATACTGGAACGGGAAGAAAGCATCATCCATAGTTTGTCGCTGATCGATGAATTCGCACATTTACCGGCCCTGGCAGGCGATGTAACCGACCGCCGCTTGCTCGACATGGCAGGACTGGGAGACGACATCAAGAACTGCGCCGGCGTGATTGCCATCACCAACGACGACCACGCCAACCTGACGATCGCCATCACCAGCAAGTTATTGCGCCCTGATCTGCCGGTCCTGGCTCGTAGCGAGACTCGCAGGGTAGTCGCTAATATGGCTTCCTTCGGCACGGACTTGACGGTCGATCCCTTCACGATTTTCGCCGAACGCTTCTACCTCGCGCTGTGTTCTCCCACCAAGTACCTGGTTCAGGACTGGTTGATCAGCGTACCCGGCACGCGACTGCGGGAGGAATTATCCCCTCCTGACGGCCGCTGGATTCTCGCGGGTATCGGCCGGTTCGGGTCGCGTATGGCGGTGAAGCTGGATGAGGCGGATGTCCCGTTCACGGTGATCGACGTCCACCCGGATCGGGTAGCAAAGCGGCCCGGCTCGGTGCTGGGTCGTGGCACCGAGGCAAAAACCTTGCTGCAGGCAGGAATTAAAGATGCGGTTGGCATTATCGCCGGAACCGGTGATGATGTGGACAACCTTTCAATCATCATGACGTCGCTGGAACTGAACCCGGACCTGTTTGTGGTAGCCCGCCAGGAAAACCCGCAAAACGACGAACTTTTTGACGCTTCCGGTGCGCACCTGGTCGCACGGCGCAGCATGATCGTGGCCCGTAGAATTCTCTTCGTGGCCACCACGCCGCTGTTGTCAGTGTTTATCGATCACCTGATCAACCAGAACGACACATTCGCCAAAAAAGTCGAGAAGCGGCTGGCTGGTGCCCTGTCCGAACGGTCCCCCAGCCTATGGACGGTCAACCTGATCGGAGCCTGGTCTGAAGGACTGCGCGCCGCTGACAAGGAAAACGTCGCCATCCGCCTGGAGCACGTGATGAAAAACGCGCGCACACCTGACCCGGAAGATCTGCCCTGCGTCTGTCTGCTGATCGAACGGGGTGCTTCACGGATATTCCTGCCCGCCCGGGACCAGGTACTGCATGAAGGCGACTCGCTTCTTTTTGCCGGCCGTGAAGGCGCCCGGCGTGAAATGCTGTTTGCTTTGAGAGAACCCACTGCGCTGGTCAGCCTGGCTTCCGGCCGGTTTCAACCGCGTGGGTCGGTGATGCGCAGAATTGCCCGAAAACGGGCGGACTGAAAGGTTATTACCCGATCGTGAATTGATCCGCATCTTGCTGGAAAGGAAACTGTGCCCGCGTCTCTTCCAACTGCGTCCGGTCCAGTTGGACCATCTGGCAGGCCTCGGCAGAACCGAGCTCAATCAGCTTCGCGCCCATTGGGTCGTGTACCACGCTACAGCCCGGGTAATGCAGCCCGTTACCGTCATCTCCCACCCGGTTGACGCCAATGACCCATGACTGGTTCTCGATGGCGCGGGCTTCGAGCAAGGCCGACCAATGGTGCACCCGCCTGGCCGGCCAGTTAGCCACCAGCAGCATCAGGTCATAATCCGCCCGATTACGGCACCAGGCTGGAAATCTCAGGTCGTAACACACCTGCAGGTTGATACGCCAGCCGAGATAGTCGAGGATCACGCGGTCAACACCGGCCGTATAACGGCGATTTTCACCGCCAAAGGCAAACAGGTGACGCTTGTCGTACTGTGCAAGCACGCCCTGGGGCGTGGCAAAAATCATTCGGTTAAAGCGCTGACCGTCCTCGACAATGACTGCGCTGCCGGTCACTGCACAAGCATGCAGGTTTGCCATTTCCAGCATCCAGTTGACCGTCGGTCCACTCATGTCCTCAACGGCAAGGTCGCTGTCTCCGAGAAAACCCGTGGTGAACGTCTCGGGGAAGACAATCAGATCAAAATCATCGTCAACCTGCGACACCATGGTTTGCAGGTGGTCACGGTTCCTGGCCGGGTCTTTCCAGCACAGCTGAGCCTGTACCAGTAATGTGTCCAATTTATTCATGACGTCTATTCTATTGGCCTAAGTGACAAACAGGTAGTCTTCACCCTCAGTTTTTGCATGCCGTTCCATGAATGCACGGATTTTTGGCCGTACACCAGCCGAACCCACGGCAACCAGGGTAAAAGCGTTATCAAGCCTGGATATCTCATCCAGTGACCAGACCGGGAGCCCGCGCTTTTGCCCGCCGATCCGCCGCGGATGAACCTCCAGAAAACCCTTGATTGCCGCTCCCTCTGCCTGCAACAGGTCGTGCATCAAGCGGCCACTGGGTCCAGCGCCCCAGATGACAACAGGTTTTTCTCCGGACAGTCGATTGCAGGCGAGATAGTGTGCCTTGGCTGCCTGGAAACTTTTCTGTGCGTAGCGTGGATCTGTGCGGGTCAGGCGGCCAGGATGCTCCCTCCAGCGTAACAGGCAGCCTGCTGGCTTACCCATTCGCATGCCCTGGGCATCCGCGCGCAGATACAGGTCATAATCTTCCGGCCAGTGCGGGTCGCCGAAGCCACCCAATCTGTGCAAAGCCTCTGTACGAAACATGGCTGTAGGGTTGGGAATCGGGCTTTCGATAAAGATTTCCCGCCTGATCGCTTCAGGCGTTCTGCAACCGTTGAGCCAGGCCTGGTACCGCTGATTCCCGCCGGCCACTTCCTGCTCGCTGAATATTTCCACGCAGGCGCCACAAATATCGACATCCGGGTGCTCCTGCAGAAAAGCAAGCTGGCGCTCCAGGCGTTCGGGCAGCGCAATATCGTCTGCGTCCATCCGGGCGATGAAGCGCCCGCGGGCGTTGGCAAAACCTGCGTTGAATGCAGCGCTGACGCCCTGCCCTGAATGATTCAGCAAGACCAGCCTGCCATCCTGAGTAGAAAGCCTGCTGATGGCGTCATCGGTACTGTGATCGTCGACCAGCAGCAATTCCAGGCCGGACAATGATTGCTGAAGGATACTTTGTACTGCAGCGTCCAGGAACTCTCCGCCATTACGCACCGGCATAACGACGGAGATGATGGGCTCCACGTTTTTCTTCCCCTAGGCCTCCGGCCTCATATAGGGAAACAGCAAGACGTCGCGAATCGAGGGTGAATCGGTATAAATCATGACCAGGCGGTCAATGCCGATACCTTCACCTGCCGTGGGTGGCATGCCGTACTCCAGGGCCCGGATATAGTCGGCGTCGTAATGCATGGCTTCCAGGTCGCCGGCGTCCTTATTCTCCACCTGGGCGCGGAATCTTTCTGCCTGGTCTTCCGGATCGTTCAGCTCGGAGAAGCCATTAGCTAACTCGCGGCCACAGATAAACAATTCAAACCGGTCAGTCACAGCGGGGTTCTCATCATTGCGCCGTGAAAGAGGCGACACTTCCGTCGGATATTGCGTGATAAATGTGGGTTGCTGCAGATACTCCTCAGCGGTTGCCTCGAACAACTCCGTCAGCAGCTTGCCAGGGCCCCAGTTCTTTTCCGTGTGAATCTCAAGTGCCTCACAGGCAGAGTGCAGGGTTTCAACATCCCACAAATCGGCAGCGGCCAGCGCTGGATTGTAGCGCCGCACTGCATCCTCCACCGTCAGACGTTCGTAAGGGCCCCCAAAATCAATTTCATTGCCCTGATAATTGACCGTACTGCCACCGGTGACCGATTCTGTCAATCCGGACAGCATGCCTTCCGTCAGGTCCATCAGGTCGATGTAATTGGCATAGGCCCAGTAAAACTCCAGCATCGTGAATTCCGGGTTATGCCGGGTGGATACACCTTCGTTGCGGAAGTTCCGGTTTATCTCGTACACGCGCCCGAGACCACCGACGATCAGGCGCTTGAGATACAACTCGGGAGCCACGCGCAGGAACATCTGCAGATCCAGTGCATTGTGATGGGTCTCGAAAGGTCTCGCTGTTGCGCCGCCGGGAATCGGGTGCATCATTGGGGTTTCCACTTCGAGAAAATCATGCTCCGGCGCTTCCATGAACGAACGGATGCAGGTGATGATTTTCGAACGCATCTTGAAAACAGAGCGGGTCTCTTCGTTCATGATCAAGTCAACGTAGCGCTGGCGGTAACGGGCTTCGGTATCGGTCAATCCATGAAATTTTTCTGGTAATGGGCGTAAAGATTTTGTCAGTAGCCGCAACCCGGATACCCGAATCGATAACTCACCTTTCTGAGTGCGCATGATCCTGCCCTGCGCACCAATGATGTCACCGATATCCCAATGCTTGAATTGCTGGAAAAGGCCCTCCTCCAGGCCGTCACGTTGAATCATCAGCTGAATATCGCCAGCCCGGTCCTGCAATTTCACGAATGCGATTTTTCCCATCACACGCTTGGCCATCATGCGGCCTGCCAGCGAAAATTGCTCTTCGACCGCGGCCAGTTGTTCCTGGTCGCAATCATCGTATCGTGTGTGTAACTCGCCGCTAGTGGTGTCTTTCCTGAAATCGTTGGGGTAAGCCTGCCCTTGTTCACGCAAGACGCCCAGCTTGCTGCGGCGCTCTGCAATCAGCCGGTTCTCATCCATTTCAGTTTCTGGAGTGGTTTTTTGATCAGTCATGGTCTTTTTACTCTTTACAGGCCCTGCTTCAGAGAAGCTTCAACAAACGGGTCCAGGTCGCCGTCCAGCACGCCCTGGGTGTTGCCTACTTCAACCCCGGTGCGCAAGTCCTTGATCCGGGACTGGTCCAGTACATACGACCGGATCTGGCTGCCCCAGCCGATATCTGACTTGGAGTCTTCGAGTTTCTGGTGCTCTGCCGTTCGCTTTTGCAATTCATGTTCATACAGGCGGGCACGCAACTGTTTCATCGCGTGATCCCTGTTCTTGTGCTGTGACCGGTCATTCTGGCACTGAACCACGAGACCGGTCGGCACATGAGTCATCCGGACCGCGGAATCGGTCGTATTGACGTGTTGCCCGCCGGCGCCCGAAGCGCGGTAAACATCCACCCGAATATCCGCCGGGTTGAGGTCGATATCAATGTTGTCATCCACTTCCGGCGAGACAAACACTGCCGCAAAAGACGTGTGCCTTCGGTTACCAGAGTCAAACGGGGACTTACGAACCAGGCGATGAACGCCGGTTTCCGTGCGGCACCAGCCATAAGCGTAATCACCGGTGATATGAATTGTGGCGCTCTTAATTCCCGCGACATCGCCGGAGGAGACCTCGACGAGGTCATATTTCCAGCCGCGGCGTTCAGCCCAACGCAGGTACATACGCAACAGCATCTCAGCCCAATCCTGGGCTTCGGTACCGCCCGAACCAGACTGGATATCGATAAAACAGGGGCTGGGGTCCATTTCTCCAGCAAACATTCGCTGGAATTCCAGGCGTTCGACATTTTCCTGCATTTGAACCAGATCGCTACTGACCGACTCGACGATTTCCTCGTCCTGCTCTTCTATGGCAAGCTCGAGCATCTCCTTAGCGTCCGCAAGGCCGCCGCCCAGCGTGTCCAGGGTAGTAACGATGGATTCCAGCCGGGATCGCTCACGGCCCAGTTCCTGGGCTTTGTCCGGCTCGTTCCAAATTTTCGGATTTTCCAGTTCCCGGCTTACTTCCTCGAGCCGGTCGCGTTTTTGAGCGTAGTCAAAGGTACCCCCTAAGCGCTTCCGAACGGCGCAGGAGATCTTCTATCAAATTAGTTTGCAGATTGGTTTCCACTTCGAAAAATCCGGAGAATTTGCAGGGCTGCATTCTACACAATGGCTTAATCGTTGTGTTAAATTAGTTCGCTAATCATGATGAGGGAATACCGATGAAGAAAAGACCCACCTTTTATATTTTGAGTGTCCTTGCAGCGCTGTTTTTCCTGGCGCCGGCTGTGTCCATGGCCCAGGACACTCCACCACCGCTGGCTGAAATGTGGGTCGTAACACCCAAGGCCGGCCACGGGTCTGAATTCAAAAAAGCACTGGCCGAACATATGAAGTTCCGCTCTGAAAACGGCGATCCGCGTGCATGGCAAGCTTATACCCCGTTGCTCGGGGAAGAATTGAACCGCGTCGCTATCCGTTTCTGTTGCTTCAACTGGGCAGACCAGGACGCCTACCGCAAGTGGAGTATGAGCAACGAGAAAGTGAGTGCTCATTTTGACGAGCACGTGGCGCCGCACTCTGAACACTGGGCGCATTATTTTGAATCTTTAAGCTGGAGTAACTCGCACTGGACAGACAAGGCCGGGTCGGCCACGCTGTTTGCAGTGACGGAATTCACTGTCAAACCAGGCCATGCAGCGGACTTCAGAGCAGCACGTGACGAACTTCTGCAAATAGCCCTGAACCAGGGTTGGGCAAGCGACGAGCATTCCTGGCTGTGGGCATCAACGATTGGCGGCGCGCCGGTGGAGAGTATCATCATCCCGCATGAAAACTTCGCCAGCATGGACCGCGATGAAGACAACTTCTCACGATTCCTGTCCAAGCATATGGGTGAGGATGCTGCAGCCGCTTTGTTGAAACAGTTTGCCGGCTCCACTTCAGGCTCCGATTATCAGATCTGGGAGTTGCAGAAGGACATGTCCATGGATAGCGGCGACTGATTCATGGATTAAGCAGGATTTGCAAAGAGCCGCGGTTGCACAGCCGCGGCTTTTTTTTCTACCCCGGAGTACGAAAGTGACAGATTTGATTGAATTCAGGCAGGAAGTACGCTCCTGGCTGGACCAGAATTGCCCTGAATCCATGCGTTCGCCCTACCGTTCAGAAGCCGATATTTGTTGGGGTGGGCGAGACTATGAATTCCAGAGCGACGACCAGAAATCATGGCTGGATCGAATGGCGGAAAAGGGCTGGACAGCGCCCGCATGGCCTACGGAATACGGCGGAGGCGGCCTGGGACGCTCCCAGGTAAAGGTGTTGAAGGAAGAACTGGCGCGAATACACGCCCGCCCTCCCCTGATGAGTTTTGGAATATCAATGCTGGGGCCGGCATTGCTGAAATTCGGCTGCGAAGAGCTCAAGCAGCAGCACCTCCCGCCGATCGTGCGCGGTGAGGTTCGCTGGGCCCAGGGCTATAGCGAGCCCAACGCAGGTTCAGACCTGGCCAGCCTGGCGGCCCGCTGCGCAGACAAGGGTGATCACTATTGCCTGAACGGGTCGAAAGTCTGGACTTCATACGGTGACCTGGGGGACTGGATGTTCTGCCTGGTGCGTACCGACTTTGAAGCGAAGAAACATGAGGGGATCAGTTTTGTCATGTTCGACATGGATACCACTGGCATATCCACGCGGCCGATCCGGCTGATCAGCGGCAAATCTCCGTTCACCGAAACGCTGTTTGAAGACGTACGGGTTGAAAAAAACCAGGTCATTGGCGAGCTTAACCAGGGCTGGACAGTGGCAAAGTACCTGCTCACCCACGAACGTGAAATGATCGCAACAACCGGCCTGTCCAGCGCCGGTAGCGTCCCGGTCGGCAAGACAGCCGCCCATCTCCTCGGTACCGAAAACGGCGTTCTGCACAACTCCATTCTGCGCGCTGATATCGCGCGGTTTGAAATGGATGAACGTTGCCTGGAACTGACCATTGAACGGGCGAGGGACGAGGTCAAAGCCGGAGTGAGCCTGGGTGCCACATCATCCATGTTCAAGTATTACGGAACCGAGCTGAACAAGCGCAGATACGAACTGCTGATGTCAATCAGTGGCAATGATGCACTAGCCTGGGAAGGCGACAGGAGCCACAACGGCCGGTTGGCGAAAGCCTGGCTGCGCAGCAAAGGCAATTCGATTGAAGGCGGCACCTCGGAAATCCAGCTGAACATCGTTGCAAAACGAATTCTCGGTCTGCCCGGTTAAGCAAGGAAACGACTCATGGCTCTCGTATTGAATGATGAACAACTCATGCTCAGGGACGCTGCCCGTCATTTCCTCACCGAACGTGCACCGGTCAGCCATTTGCGGGAAATCCGGGATTCCGGAAACAAGGACGGATTTTCCAGGGAATTGTGGAATGAATTTGTCGAACTGGGCTGGACCGGAATCCTCGTCCCGGAGGAATACGGCGGCCTCGGCTATGGCTTTACCGGTATCGGTTTAATCCTGGAGGAATGCGGCAGGACGCTGACCCCCGGCCCGTTGCTCGGAACATCGACGGCAGGCGTTGCCGCCCTGATGAATGCTGGATCAACTACCCAGCGCGAAAGCCTGCTTCCTGCTGTCGCCGCGGGCCAGCACATCCTGGCACTGGCGTGTGATGAAGGTCACAACCACGATCCCGGACGGGTTGAATGCCAGGCAGAAGAGCAGGGTCAGACGTTCATTCTCAACGGCCTGAAAACAGCCGTGGTTGACGGACATATCGCTGACACGTTCATTGTCAGTGCATGGACCGGCAGCGGAGTTTCACTGTTCCTGGTACCTGCGGGCGCCAGGGGTGTGACCACGCAACACCAGGCTGTTCTCGATACCCACGCTGCCGCCACTGTTGCTTTTCAGGACGTAGAGCTGGGAATTGAATGCTTGTTGGGAGAACAGGACAAAGCGCTGCCCGTCCTGGAGCAGATCCTTGACGTCGCACGCATCGGCGCCTCGGCCGAGATGCTCGGCATCGCCCAGGAAGCGTTTGAAAGGACTGTTGATTACCTGAAACAACGTAAACAGTTTGGTGTTTTGATCGGCAGTTTCCAGGCTCTGCAACACCGGGCAGCCCTGCTCTTTGGCGAAATAGAATTGTGCAAATCATTGCTGCTCAAGGCCTTGCATGCCCTGGATGATGGCGCTGAGGACCTCGCTGAACTCGCCAGCCTGGCCAAGGCTAAGTTGGGCGAGACTACGCATTTGGCGACAGCCGAGGCGGTCCAGATGCACGGCGGGATTGGAATGACAGATGACTTCGACATTGGATTTTTCCTCAAAAGATACAGGATCCTGGAATCGCTGTATGGAGACCATTACTTTCACCTGGACCGCTACGCACGCCTGCGCGGATATTGAAGGAACACAACATGAATCTCGGAATGTCAGAACGGGTACGGCCGCTAGTGGAGGCCGTGCGGGAATTTATTACCGAACAGGTAGTACCTGTTGACCAGGAGTTTCTCGAGGAAGTCGGTAACGGTGACCGCTGGACGCTGACCAGCCGCCAGAAAGAAATCCTCGATACTCTCAAATCGGCAGCGCGGGAGCGCGGATTATGGAATTTCTGGCTGACCGACAGTGAACGGGGTTATGGCTTATCGACGGTCGAATATGCGTACCTCGCCGAAGAGACTGGACGATCCCACCTGGCGGCGGAGGCCTTCAATTGCAGCGCACCGGATACCGGCAACATGGAAGTGCTGGAACGCTACGGCAGCCCCGGGCAGAAAGCCCGCTGGCTGGAACCTCTTCTCAATGGGGAAATCCGCTCTGCCTATGCCATGACAGAGCCGGACGTGGCCTCGTCGGATGCGACCAATATCTCGACCACAGCTGTGTTGGAAAACGGCTACTGGGTGATTAACGGCGAGAAGTCCTATATCTCGGGCGCCGGCGATGAACGCTGCAAAATACTGATCGTGATGGCGCGCACCAATCCTGAAAACGCCCGGCACCAGCAACACTCACAAATCCTGGTACCCATGGATACACCGGGTGTGGAGGTGACCAGGGGCCTTAACGTATTCAGCATGGACGACGCCCCGCATGGACACATGCAAATGCGGTTCACAGATGTCCGGGTAGCAGAGGAAAACATCATCCTTGGTCCCGGGCGCGGATTTGAAATAGCCCAGGGACGCCTGGGCCCGGGCCGGGTCCATCATTGCATGCGGGCTATCGGAATGGCGGAGAAAGCCCTGGAACTCATGTGTAAAAGAGCCGTAAGCCGTAAAGCATTCGGGCGCCCGCTGGCCAAGTTGGGCGGCAACTACGACATCATCGCCAACGCGAGGATGAATATCGACATGACGCGCCTTCTGACGCTCAAAACAGCCTGGGTGATTGATACGCAGGGGGTAGAAGAATCACATTGGTGGATTTCCAAGATCAAAACGGTGGTGCCCAATATGGCGCTGAAGGTCATTGATGACGCGATCCAGATGCACGGTGCTTTCGGCCTTTCCCAGGACTTCCCACTGGCTACGATGTACATGAATGCGCGAACGCTCAGGCTGGCTGATGGGCCGGACGAAGTTCACCGCATGGTCGTCGCCCGCAGGGAGCTTCGTCCCTACCTGAAATAAACCAGGAGCCGCAAGATGAGTGAAGTCATTAAGGCAGAAGATCTCCAGACCCTGATTGGCCAGGAACGCGAACCTTCATCCTGGTTGGAAATCACCCAGGATCGTATCGATCGGTTTGCCGAAGCCACCAACGATCATCAATTCATCCACGTGGACCCGGAAAAAGCGGCAGCTACCCCATTTGGCGGAACCATCGCTCACGGCTTTCTGACTCTATCGCTGCTGCCCTGGTTAACTGCGGAGACTTCCCCGAAAATCGAAAACCAGGTCATGGGCATCAACTACGGGCTGGACAAACTTCGTTTTGTGCAACCGGTCAAAGTGGGAGCCCGTGTGCGGGTTCGCCAGCTGCTGCTGCAAGCCGTGGAGCGGAAGCCGGGCCACTGGATGATCAAGAGTCGGCAGACCGTGGAGATTGAAGGTCAGGAAAAGCCCGCTTTGGTTGCGGAAACCATTTCGATAATAGTTGTTAACTAGATTATTTATCTTGTTGTATTTTAAGGAGTTCTGATGAGTATCAGATTGGATGGACAAGTGGCTGTCGTGACCGGCGCCGGCCAGGGCCTTGGCCGCTCACATGCACTGGCACTGGCTGCCCGTGGCGCCCGCGTGCTGGTCAATGACCTGGGTGAGAATGAGGTGGTGAGAGAAATTCTCGATGCGGGAGGTGACGCCATGGCCAGTTCGGCAAACGTGGCCGACCAGGAGCAGGTTCTGGCCATGGCTCAACAGGTCATGGATGCCTGGGGCAGGGTCGATATCCTGGTCAATAACGCCGGCATCCTGCGTGACAAATCATTTCTGAAAATGTCGATGGAGGATTTCCGGCAAGTCGTCGATGTTCACCTGATCGGGTCGGCCAACTGTACACACGCTGTTTGGGAAATCATGCGGCAGCAAAATTATGGCCGCATAGTCTTCACAAGCTCCAGTTCCGGCCTCTTTGGAAACTTTGGGCAAGCCAATTACGGCGCCGCAAAAATGGCCATGGTGGGATTGATGAACACGCTGCACCTGGAGGGCGCCAAGTACAACATTCGTGTCAATTGCCTGGCGCCTGTGGCCGGCACCGCCATGACAGAGGGCTTGCTGCCAGAGCCCGTTTTCAAGTTGCTGACACCCGCTTCGGTCAGCCATGGCGTCGTCTACCTGTGCAGTGAACAAGCGCCAAGCCGCACCGTCCTTGCCGCAGGAGGCGGTAGTTTTGCCGTATACAAAGGTTTTGAAACCCAGGGCGTAAACCTTGCGCCGGACCATCTCAGTCCCGAAGGCGTAGCGGAGGCATGGAGTAACATTTGTGATGAAGCTGATATGCGGGAGCTCAAAGCCGGATTCGAGCAGACAGAAAAATTCGCCCGCCAGGGCGCGGCTGTAGCGGGCATGGATCTCACCTCATGAAAGCGTTGGTTTGTAACGAATATGGCCCTGTACAGAATCTGCTGGCTAGTGAAATCGACGACCCCATACCCGCTGATGGCGACGTGCTGGTCGACATCAAGGCGGCCGGGATCAATTTCCCGGACATCCTGGTCATCGAGGGAAAGTACCAGGTCAAGACTCCGCTCCCATTCG
>Ga0265303_10000142_pt1 | contig 35003 bp, 40 predicted proteins | sample Helome_2_FD_192494 | JGI IMG/M metagenome (GOLD analysis project Ga0265303, IMG submission 192494) | Marine sediment microbial communities from subtidal zone of North Sea - Hel_20160317 (Illumina Assembly) | ecosystem: Environmental > Aquatic > Marine > Subtidal zone > Sediment ... | reverse complement strand
CGGGAAGTATTTATTCCGTTGACGGTGGGTGGTGGTATTCGCGAACTGGCGGATATCCGGCGCATGCTCAATGCCGGGGCCGACAAGGTCAGTATCAATACCGCGGCGGTCTTCAATCCCGAGTTCGTCGCCGCCGCCGCGGACAAGTTTGGTTCGCAATGTATCGTCGTTGCGGTTGATGCCAAGCGTGTGAGTGCGGAGCATGAGGCCGGGCGTTGGGAAATTTTTACCCATGGCGGGCGTAAGCCGACCGGCATCGATGCGCTCGAATGGGTGCGTAAGATGGACGCTTTCGGTGCGGGTGAAATTCTGCTCACCAGTATGGATCGTGACGGCACAAAAATCGGCTTTGACAATGAATTAACCCGTCAGGTTTCAGCGGCGGTGCGCGTACCGGTGATCGCTTCCGGTGGCGTCGGCAACCTGCAGCACCTGGTGGACGGAATTCTCGAAGGTAACGCCGATGCGGTGCTGGCGGCGAGTATCTTCCATTTCGGCGAGTACCGCATCAGCGAAGCCAAGGCATTTATGCAGGCACAGGGAATCGAGATGCGTGATGTCTGACTGGCTGGAACAGCTGAAGTGGAATAGTGATGGTCTGCTGCCGGCAATCGCCCAGGACCATCAAAGCGGGGAAGTGCTGATGCTGGCCTGGATGAATCGCGAAGCCCTGCAACTTAGCTCCGAGCAGGGCCGAGCGGTATACTGGTCGAGATCGCGTCAGCGGCTCTGGTTCAAGGGTGAAGAATCAGGCCACGTCCAGACTTTGCACGAAATTCGTGTCGATTGTGATGCCGACGTGGTCTTACTGCAGGTCGAACAAATAGGTGGAATTGCCTGTCATACAGGTCGACGACGCTGTTTCTTTCGCGTTTTGAAGGATGGGACATGGCTCACGGATGAAGAAATTATCAAAAATCCCGACGAGATTTATCGATGAGTGATGATATACTCCTGCGCCTGATGACTGTGCTGGCGTCGAGAAAAGACGCAGATCCCGAATCGTCATACGTGGCGGGTTTGTATCACAAGGGGCTCGATTCCATACTGAAGAAAATTGGTGAGGAGTCAGCTGAAACTATCATTGCCGCCAAGTCGGGCGATAAACAACAAATTGTTTACGAGACTGCGGACCTTTGGTTTCACTGCCTGGTGATGCTGGCACAACAGAATATTGATGCACGGCTCGTGCTGGAAGAACTGGAACGTCGTTTTGGCGTATCCGGGATCGACGAAAAAGCCGCGCGCGAACATGGTAAATGAGGTGAGAAATGGGTTTTGGTGGAATTAGTATCTGGTCGCTGTTATTGATCCTGGCGATCGTGATCCTGTTGTTTGGCACGAAGAAGCTGCGCAATGTGGGCGGCGATCTGGGCGGCGCAATCAGGAGTTTCAAGAAATCGGTTAAAGACGAAGAAGTCCCTAAAGATGATGCTGAGCCCGAAAGTCAGATTATCGAAGGCAAGGTAAGCAAAGAAAAAGACAAGGTCTGAACGGGCTTTGGCTGAGCTTCGTTTACATTGAATTCGAGTTAGAGACCCCCTATGTTTGACATGGGCTTCACCGAGCTGATGCTGATCGGCATCGTTGCGCTGGTCGTAATCGGTCCTGAACGTTTACCGGGGGTAGCACGTACTGCCGGTAAGTATTTCGGGCGTCTGAAACGATTCATGACCACCATCAAGGCTGATGTAGAACAGGAATTACGCGCCGATGAATTGCGCGCAATTCTGGCAGATCAGCAGAAGGAGCTGGATACACTCAAAGATTCTATTTCCGGCGCCGGTAAAGAGTTCGAAAAAGATATCAGTGCCGTCAGCGAAGCAGCTGAGTCGCTGACACAAGACCCCGACGACACCCCAGACCCCGACGACACCCCGGCCCAGAATGCAACCGCCGCTGCGACAGAAACTATTGATGATTCTGTTGCTGAATCTAGCTCTACGCCAGAGCCGGTTGAGGAAAAACCGGCCGGCAAAACAAAATCATGAGCGAAGACGAGAATCTCGACCAGTCCAAGGCTGGCAGCCTGATGTCGCACCTGGTGGAACTGCGAGATCGCGTCGTACGCATGGTGCTCGCGGTGCTGGTATTTTTCCTCGGCATGTTTTACTGGGCAAATGACATTTATGTCTACCTGGCGGAACCCCTGACGCGGCATTTGCCTGAAGGCGCCAACATGATTGCGATCGACGTCGCCTCACCATTTTTGACACCGTTCAAGCTGGTGTTAATGCTTGCGGTGTTTCTGTCGATGCCGGTCATTCTTTACCAGTGCTGGTCGTTCGTGGCACCGGGACTATATGCCAACGAGAAACGCATTGCGGGTCCGTTACTGGTTTCGAGCATCCTGCTGTTCTATGGTGGCGTTGCGTTTGCCTACTACGTGGTTTTCCCACTGGTATTTGGATTTTTCACCAGTGTCGGCCCCGAAATAATCAACATATCGACCGATATCGGGCGATACCTCGATTTTGTGCTGGCGTTGTTTTTTGGCTTCGGGCTTGCCTTCGAAGTGCCGATTGCGACCATAATCCTGGTCGCAATCGGTATAACGACACCGCAAAAACTGGGCGAAAAACGGCCCTTCGTCATCGTTGGTGCTTTTATTCTCGGCATGCTGTTAACGCCGCCTGATGTCATCTCCCAGGTATTGCTGGCGCTGCCGGTCTGGGTGCTGTTCGAGGCCGGCCTGATCGCATCGAAGATAATCTTCAAAGATCGCGAGCTCGAAGCAGACGACGATGACGAAGATCTCGACGATGAAGTGGCGGCTGCCTCGGTGCCGGATCACCAGCCTTTGACCGATGCGGAAATGGAAGCCGAACTGGACCAGGCGGAAGCCGACGAAGCCCGCATCGACAAGTAGTAACCCCCTGTAATTCTGTATCGACTTTACCCGGCTCTGGTTGCCATACCGCGGTTTATTCGCTTTATCCGGGGTTCTACTTAAACCGCTGTATCCTCACGGTTATCGGGGGCATTGACCCGGTTTCCGTTCCGCTGGTCGCGTTATTTCTACCGTTTGTCCGCAGTTGCGCCTGTATCGAGGTGAAAATTGGTCAGTTGACTAGACTTAACAGGTCTAACTGTATGTTGAGATAAATGAATATAACCGGCCCCGCCCAACCCCAGTACCCGGCTTCCGATGCCAGCAAAATCGCGGCCGAAGGTATTCGCGAGCAGCTCACGCGCCTCGATCAAAACGTAGCCGAAGTTGCACGCGGAGAAGCCAGTGATGCGCTGGCCTCGGGTTCGCGTGACCGCGCACTGGTAGAGCAGTCTGAAATCGTGCGTGCCGTACGCGCCAATGCCCGGTCACTGGAAGCCTCCAACCAGGTGATAGGAACCATTCTCGATATCAAGGTTTAACACCAGCCCGGTATCCGTTCGGGTCGAGGTTGCTTAACCCTGCCAGGGTTTTACGGTATCATGCGCTGCCATTCAGGCCCTTGTTTCAATAATCCCGATGACCACTAAACCAGGGACGCTGCGTCGTCCGACCTTACTTATTATTCTGGATGGATTCGGAATTAACCCCGATCCCACCAATAATGCGATCGTGCAGGCCAGTACACCCAATTTCGACCGTTATTTTGCTGATTTCCCGATGACCACGTTGGCAGCTTCCGGTCGTGGCGTGGGCTTACCAGTCGGCCAGATGGGCAATTCTGAAGTCGGACATATGACCATTGGCAGTGGCAGCATCGTCAAACAGGACCTGGTGCGTATCGACGACGCCATCGACGACGGCAGTTTTTTCGAGAATCCGGCCTTGCTTGGCGCAGTGCAGGCAGCCAGGGCGGCGAATAGACCGTTGCATTTGATCGGCCTGGTTTCCGATGGCGGTGTTCACAGTCATCTCGACCACCTCAACGCATTGATCCGCTTATGTCACCGGCACCAGGTTGTGCCGCAGCTACATATGATTACCGATGGTCGCGATACGGCGCCCCGGGCGGCACTGGGCTATTTACCCGGGCTTGAAGCACTGCTGGCGGAATGCGGGGGTCATATCGGTACCGTTACGGGACGTTACTACGCGATGGACCGCGATCAACGCTGGGATCGGGTGCAGCTGGCCTGGGACAATATTGTCAGCAGCAAGGGCGTATCCGCCGCTTCCGCAGATGCAGCTATTGAGCAAAGCTACGCTGACGGCAACGGTGATGAATTTATCCTGCCGACCCATTTGCCGAGACTGCAAACACCTCGCGCCGGGGATGAAATGGTGTTTTTCAATTTTCGCAATGACCGCGCGCGTCAAATTTGCGCAGCCTTTGCGTTCGAGAAGTTTGCGGAATTCGACCGGGGAGAGGAGTATCGCCCGATCAGGCTTACCTGTATGACCCATTACGATTCGAGGCTCGATGCCGCTGTCGCGTTTGCGCCGGTCCGCCCCGAAACTACCCTGGGTAGCGTCATCAGTGATGCGGGATATCGCCAGTTACACTGTGCCGAAACTGAAAAGTACGCCCATGTCACTTTTTTCTTTAACGGCGGTCGCGAAGCTGCTTATCCCGGCGAGGAGCGCAAACTGGTCAAGTCACCACAGGTCGCCACCTATGATTTGCAACCGGAAATGAGTGCAGGGGAAGTGGCCGACGAAGTTATCGCGGCGATGCAATCCGGGGATTATGAATTTATAGTTGTGAATTTTGCCAATGGCGACATGGTCGGGCATACCGCGGTACGCGCAGCAGTTATCAAGGCCGTGGAAACGCTCGATAACGAGGTAGGGCGTGTGCTCGAGTCCGCCATCGCAAATAACTATGCGGTCGTGCTGACCGCCGATCACGGTAATTGTGATGAAATGGTTGACCCTGACACGGGTGAACCGCATACCCAGCACACTAACTATCCGGTGCCCTGTTTGATCATCGATGAGCAGGTAACTGCGCTCGCGCAGGGAGAAGATTTATCAGCAATTGCTCCAACCGTGCTACAGTTAATGGGTATACCCCGACCCGGGGTGATGACAGGCCGTTCGGTGATCAATGACAGTTGGTCGAATTGACCTTGATTACCGCGCTAAATTTGGTAATGATTACTTACTTGGCAGTACGCGATTAAATTAAATAATAAACATGGCTAACTTAAACGAAACACTTGAAGATATTACGCTGTTTCGCGGGATGAGCGAAGATGACATAGATGGTGTCGCCGCGCAGACAGCAATTCGCCAGTTTCCGAAAAATACCGTGATCGTCAGCCAGGGCGACGAAACCGACTCTTTCTATGTGATCCTGCAGGGCAAGGTCGATGTTTTCCTGCACAATGACAAGGGTAAGGAAATTATTATCAATACCCTCGGTGAAGGCGAAGCATTTGGCGAACTCGCCCCGCTGGGCAGAATCCCCCGCCAGGCCAGTATTATTACCACCGAAGACTCGACTTTTGGCATTATATCGCGCCAGGTTTTTATGGATACGATGTTGACCAGGCCGACGGTGAGCATGCGCATTATCGATTTGCTCATACACCGTATCCAGGACCTGACCGAAGAGGTCAGCAGTCTCGCGCTGGAAGACGTTTACAACCGGGTAGTGCGGGTGCTTTACAAGCATGCCGAAGAGGTTGGCGAAAAACTGGTTACCGAAAAACTCACCCAGCAGGACATCGCCAGCCGCGTTGGCGCGACCCGAGAAATGGTGCATCGCATCCTCAAGGAATTGAAAACCGGCGGTTATATTTCGATCGAAGGTAAACATATCACTATTGAGAAAAAACTCCCTCCTGGCTGGTAAAGCTTCCCCGAAAAAAGTGCTACCATAGCGCCACACAAACCTGGGGAAGGAAATAAGTGGCGGGTCACAGCAAGTGGGCTAACATTCAGCACCGTAAGAAAGCGCAGGATGCCAGGCGTGGCAAACTGTTTACCCGACTGATCAAGGAAATTGTCGTCGCTGCCAGGGCCGGCGGTTCCGATCTCGATGCCAATGCTTCACTGCGCGCCGCGGTCGATAAAGCCAAATCCCAGTCAGTACCCAAAGATGCCATCGAGCGCGCGGTAAAACGTGGCGCAGGTGAGCTCGACGGTTCCGATTACGAAGAAATTCGCTACGAGGGTTATGGACCGGCAGGAATAGCTTTCATCGTTGATTGCCTGTCGGATAACCGCAATCGAACCGTTGCCGACGTACGCCACGCATTTAGCAAAGCCGGCGGTAATCTCGGTCAGACCGGTTCGGTAGCCTATATGTTTTCCAGCCTCGGCGTGCTGATTTATTCCCCCGAACACGATGAAGACGAAGTCATGGAGGCAGCGCTTGAAGCCGGTGCCGAGGATGTCATCGTGGACGATGATGGCAGTATCGAAGTTCTGACTGCGGCCGAGGATTATGTGGCCGTGAAACAGGCGATGACCGACGTCGGTCTCGAACCTGAAGATTCCGAATTAACCATGCGCGCATCGACTAATGCTGAACTCGCAGTAGAAGACGCACAGAAAGTGTTGCGCCTGGTCGATCTGCTCGAAAACTCGGATGACGTACAGGATGTTTTTTACAACGCAGATATTCCAGAGGAAGCTTACGAGGCCGAGGCTTAATGATAATCCTGGGGATTGACCCTGGATCGCGCATCACCGGTTTCGGCCTTATCGACAATCAAGCCAGCCGAATCGACTATATCGACAGTGGTCACATCAGGGTCAGCGGCGATAGTCTGCCGCAGCGTCTGGGGTTTATTTTTGCGGCAGTCGACGATGTGATTCGTAAGCACCAGGTTGAACAGATGAGTATCGAAAACGTTTTCATGGCGCGTAACCCAGATTCGGCGCTGAAGCTGGGGCAGGCCCGTGGTGCGGCGATTTGCGCGGCGCATCAGGCCGGGCTTGAAATTGCCGAGTATGCCCCGCGAGAAATTAAACAGTCCATCGTTGGTAGTGGCGCAGCGACCAAGGACCAGGTTCAGCATATGGTCAAACGATTGCTTGGTATTCGGCAGGAGCTGCAGGCCGACGAGGCAGATGGCCTCGCCATTGCTATCTGTCATGCACAATTTTATGCTACCCGGCAAAAGACCGGGATCGATCCCGGTTTACTCAAACGCAGGAGAAGTCGTCGAAGATGATCAGCCGATTGACAGGCATACTAGCCGCCAAACGCGCGCCGCAAATTCTGATCGATTGTAATGGTGTGGGTTACGAAGCTGACGTGTCGATGACGACTTATTACCAGCTTCCCGAGGTTGGTGAGCAAATATCGATCTGGACGCACTTACTGGTTAAAGAGGATTCCCATAGCCTGATCGGATTTACCGGTGAACAGGAACGCAAGCTGTTCCGTCAGCTGATCCGCATCAATGGTGTCGGTCCCAAAATGGCGCTGACAATTCTTTCCGGTATCGATGACCAGCAATTTGCGATTTGTGTCGCCAATAATGATGTTGCCATGCTGACCCGATTGCCGGGGATTGGTAAGAAAACCGCCGAGCGCCTGATCATCGAAATGCGCGACAAGATCGAAGCTCTGCTCAGCGACATGCCTGCACAGCAGGCCTCTTCCGGTGGTCATTCAGTTATTAGCGAGGCGATCGAAGCCCTGCAGGCACTGGGCTACAAACCAGCCGATGCCGAGCAGATGATCGGTCGCGCACAACAGCAGGGCGAAACCCATAGCAGTGCCTCACAGCTGATCAAGAAAGCATTGCAGACGACGGTCAAGCTATGAGCGAAGATCGCCTGATCAGCCCGGATGCGGTTGCCGAAGAATTGTCGCAGGATCGTGCTTTGCGGCCGAAGCTGCTGACCGAGTATGTTGGCCAGGATGAGGTTTGCGAGCAAATGGATATCTTCATTCGCGCCGCGCGCCAGCGTCGGGAAGCGCTAGACCATGTATTGATATTCGGTCCCCCGGGGCTGGGCAAAACCACCCTGTCACATATTATTGCCCACGAATTGCAGGTTAACCTGCGCCAGACATCGGGGCCGGTGCTGGAGAAAGCCGGCGATCTCGCCGCGATCCTGACCAATCTCGAGGCGCATGACGTGCTCTTTATCGATGAAATTCATCGTCTGAGCCCCGTGGTAGAAGAAATCCTGTATCCGGCACTGGAGGATTTTCAACTCGATATTATGATCGGTGAGGGTCCTGCGGCCCGCTCGATCAAACTCGACTTGCCACCCTTTACGCTGGTCGGCGCGACCACGCGTGCGGGCTTGCTGACCTCGCCGTTACGCGATCGATTCGGCATAGTGCAACGCCTCGAGTTTTACAGTGCAGAAGAGTTGGGTCACATTATCATGCGTTCGGCGCAGCTACTCGAGATCCAGGTCGAAGCCGAAGGTGCCCGTGAAATCGCGAGTCGATCGCGCGGCACCCCGCGAATCGCCAACCGTTTGCTACGCCGTGCGCGAGATTACGCCGAAGTTAAAGTCGATGGAGTCATTAACGCTGAAGTTGCTCGCGCGGCACTGGATATGCTCAAGGTCGATCAGTCCGGGCTCGATCACATGGATCGACGCCTGATTGTATCGCTGATCGAAAAATTCGATGGCGGACCGGTCGGTGTGGAAAGCCTTGCTGCGGCGATCGGCGAGGAACGCGGTACTATCGAAGACGTCATCGAACCCTACCTGATCCAGCAGGGTTTTATGATGCGAACCCCGCGGGGTCGTGTGGTAACATCGCGGGCTTATTCCCATTTCGGATTAAAACCCTCAACCCAGGGTGAAATAGATCTATAGCCGGTTTCCACTTCTAACCTTTAAGATTCCAGACGTAAAAACGCCATGAACGATGATTCTATATTAACCCTGATTTTTAATGCCAGTGTACCGGTACAACTGGTGATGCTGGTGCTGCTGGCTGCCTCGGTTTTTTCCTGGGCGTTAATGTATGTAAAGCGTGGCTACATTCGACAGTCACAGGGGGAAGCCAAAACCTTCGAGGGGCGTTTCTGGTCCGGTATCAATCTGAGTGATTTGTTTGCTCAGTTAAGCGTGCGCCAGGAACGGCGATTCGGCCTCGAAGCCATATTTGAAAATGGCTTTCGTGAATTTGCGCGAGCGCGCAAGGCGGATCTCGATAATAGCGAAGTGGTGCGCTCGGCGCATCGAGCGATGAAGGTGTCAATGTCGCGTGAGATCGAGATGCTGGAAAATAATCTGCCGTTTCTCGCCACGGTTGGTTCGGTTAGTCCCTATGTCGGCCTGTTTGGAACCGTGTGGGGCATCATGGAATCCTTCCGTGCGCTTGCCGGTGTCCAGCAGGCAACCCTGGCGATGGTTGCTCCAGGCATTTCCGAAGCCCTGATCGCTACTGCCATGGGTCTGCTCGCGGCGATTCCGGCAGTTATTGCGTATAACAAATTCACCAGTGAGATCGATGCGATGATCGTGCGCTACGAGAATTTCCTCGAGGAATTTACCGGCATCCTGCAACGTCAGGCCCAGTCGCCGAAGTAGGGTTGTCGCTGTGAAGAAACGTCGCGCGGTTTCAGAAATAAATGTGGTGCCATACATTGATGTAATGTTGGTGCTGTTGATTATCTTTATGGTAACGGCACCCCTGTTGAAACAGGGAGTCGATGTTGATCTGCCGACCGCACCGGCCAATCCACTGAATGCGGAAAGCCCGGAACCCATCGTCATCACGGTTGATAAAGGTGGCTTGATGTTTCTCAATATCGCGGTCGAACCTGAAAGCCAGATCAGTGCCGAGGCATTGGTCAAGCAGGTTAAATCTGCGCTTGTCAAAGAACCTAAGCGACCGGTGATGGTGCGCGGTGACGCAAATGGACCTTACCAGAACGTGGTTGCGACCCTGGTGCTATTGCAACAGGCTAATGTCGGTTCGGTAGGATTGGTGACGGAGCCCGAGGAAAAGCCTTAGTGTTTGCAGAATTGCTCAAACATCCGCGCGCCCTTGCGTTTTCGGTACTGATTCATGCCGTGATTATCGGCTTGATGGTTTTCAATCTGAATTTTGTCGATAAGCCAAAGAACGTTCTGTCCGGCCAGGTCGCCAAGACGGTCAAGGCTGAAGTCGTTGATCAGCAGCAGCTTGAAGACAGGGAAAAACAAAAACGGCTTGAAGAAAAACGCATCAAGGACGCCGAAAAGAAAAAGCTCGAGGCGAAAAAACTCGAACAGAAGAAGAAGCTGGAAGCCGAAAAGAAACGTAAAGCCGAAGCAAAGAAAAAAGCTGAACTAAAACGAAAAAAAGAAGCCGAAGAAAAACGCAAGGCTGACGAGAAATCAAAAGCCGAGCAGAAACGCAAGGCCGATGAGAAGCGTAAGGCCGACGAGAAGTTAAAAGCCGAGCAGAAACGCAAGGCAGATGAGAAACGCAAGGCTGACGAGAAACGTAAGGCCGAGGAAAAGCGCAAGGCCGACGAGAAACGCAAAGCCGAGGAAAAGCGTAAGGCCGACGAGAAACGTATAGCCGAGGAAAAGCGCAAGGCAGAGGAGAAACGCATCGCCGAGGAAAAGCGCAAGGCAGAGGAGAAACGTAAAGCCGAGGAAAAACGCAAGGCCGAGGAAGCCGAAAAGCGTCGTCTGGCTGAAGAAGAGCAGCAGCGTAAAGAGGCGGAGTTGAAAGCCAGGTTGCAGGCCGAGGAAAATCAGCGCCGGCTTAACACTTTACGTGAAGCGTATAAACTGGCTATTTTACAAAAGGTTAAGAGGAATTGGATTAGACCGGCTGGAAGTGAGAAAATACCCGAGTGCTGGATTAAGGTACTGCAAGGACCGGGAGGAATTATTCTCGATGTCACCTTCGGCGCCTGCAAGGGCAGTACTGGTGCATATCGCTCTTCAATCGAAAATGCAGTATACAAGGCCGAACCCCTGCCTAAACCCGGCGATCCATCCCTGTTTGAGCGGGAATTGAATTTTAACTTTAAGCCCGAGTAAGAAACTTAAAATAAATGAAACAAGCAATAACATATTTGTTGGCCAGTATCCTTTGGGCTACGCCCCTACTCGCTAAAGCAGCGCTGAACATAGAGATTACTGGAGGAGTCGAGGGGGCGTTGCCGATTGCAGTGGTGCCGTTTGATACGTCAAAACTGAGTAACAAGCTACCGGTCGACCTCGCCGAAATTGTCGCCAGCGATCTGAATCGCAGCGGGGTATTGAATTCCATGAACCGATCCGAGCTGCCGGCCAACCCGCATTACAGCAACCAGGTGAAATACCAGCGCTGGCGCAGCGCCGGTCAGGATTACCTGGTGGTTGGAAGGGTGCTGGAGAAATCCCCCGGCGTATACAATATAGAGTTCCAGTTACTCGACGTACTCAAGCAGAAACAGTTGCTAGGGCGCAGTATGCCGGCAAAAACACGCAATCTGCGGTCGCGGGCACACCAGATCAGCGACTTCATCTACGAGCAGATTACCGGTACGCGGGGTGCTTTCAATACCCGTATCGCTTATGTCCGGGCGCAAAAAAATGCCGGCCGCAAGTACGTGCTGCAGGTTGCCGACACCGATGGGTTTAACGCGCAGAATGTGCTCGAGTCCGACGAGCCCATTATGTCTCCAAGCTGGTCGCCCGATGGCAAGTCACTCGCCTATGTTTCGTTTGAAAGCAAACGCCCTGAAATTTTTATTCAGCATCTGGCGACGGCGCGACGTTCAAAAGTTGCCGGATTCAGGGGTTTGAACAGTGCGCCGAGCTGGTCGCCCGATGGCAAATTTCTGGCACTGGTATTGTCCAAGGACGGTAGCCCCGATATCTATACCCTGAACACTGCCACCAAGCGGCTGAAACGTCTGACCAAGCATCGCAGTATCGATACCGAGCCGGTCTGGACCAGTAATGGCAGGGCGATTATCTTTACCTCTGATCGAGCCGGCTCGCCACAGCTTTACCAGGTGAACGCCAACGGCGGTAAACCGAAGCGACTCACCTTCGAAGGGCGTTACAATACTGCGGCCAGCATGTCGCCTGACGGCAAGTTCATTGCCATGGTGCACGGCGACCGGGGGCAATATAAAATAGCCCAGTATGAACGCGAAACAAGAAATTTGACTGTACTCACCGACAGTTCGCTTGATGAATCACCATCGTTTTCCCCTAACGGCAAGATGCTGCTTTATGCATCCACGCGTGGGAAAGACGGTTTTCTGTTTGCAGTCTCGATCGACGGACGCGCAAAACACAAATTATCAGACCAGGCCGGCGATATCCGCGAACCGGTCTGGGGACCTTTTGAGAGTAAATAATTCACCGTATAGAATTGGAGCAGAATTGATATGACAATAAGTAACTTGGTAAAGCCATGGATGATGGCCGGATTGTTGGCTGTTTTCGTTGCTTCCTGTGCCAGCACACAGGAAGAATTCATCGTCGAGGAAGACGGTGCGCCGGTCGACGGCCAGGCACAGACCGGAAGTATCGATGACGGCAGTAGTAGCGGTGCCGATGCCACCGGTCTAACTGACGGCGATTCCGGTGACGGTACTTCGATGGGTGCTCCGATGAACGCATTGGAAACGCTTGAACAAACAGATGGCACGATGTCGGTGCGCATCGTTTATTTCGAGTTTGATAGCGCCAAGCTGACCAGCGAGTCGATCGAAATCCTCGAAACCCACGGCAACTTTGTCGCCGCCAACGGCGAGGTCACGGTGCGTCTCGAGGGACACGCCGATGAACGCGGCAGTCGTGAATATAATATTGCGCTCGGTGATCGCCGGGCGCAATCGGTAAGACGGGTACTGTTATTCCAGGGCGCTTCGACGGACCAGGTTGAAACCGTGAGCTACGGCGAGGAACAGCCGGCGGTGACAGATCACACCGAGGAAGCCTGGTCTCTCAACCGGCGCGTCGAACTGATCTATACGGTGAACTAATATGAACGTGGCGATTAACCCGGTGCGCAACATCGTCCTGGCAGGAATTGTCCTGGCCGGTTTTATAATCGTACCGGCATTTGCGCAAAGCACCTTGACCCCGGAGCAATTGACGCTGCGGGTCGAACGCCTGACCGAACTGTCAAAGCGTTCGGAGGAAAAGCTGGCAGCTGCCCAGGCAAAGCTGAAATCCCTGAGCGACGAGATGTCGCGTATGGGTCGCCTGGTCGATAACCGCGCGATGCTTGACATGATCCAGCAAGTTGACGAAATATCGGAAGAAGTCGGCCTGCTGCGGGGTGAAATAGAGGTCCAGGGCAACGATATCAACGACATCAAGAAGCGTCAGCGCGAACTGTATCTCGATATTGATCGTCGTCTGCGGGATATCGAGAGTGGCGCCACGGCTTCGAGCGGCCAAACCAGCGTTCCCCAGGTGAGTGGCGCTGCATCGGCAGGAACCACAACTTCCGGGGCCCAGCAGACACCGTCGGTTGAGCCGTCGTCAAGTCAGGCAACAACGACTACCCAGACCACAACGCCACCAGTAACCCCCTCGGTGACACAAAGTGAAGAGAAGGCAGCCTACCAGGCTGCTTTCGACACGCTCAAAGAAGGCCGGTATAAAAAAGCCAAGACTGAACTCAAGTCATTCCTCGACAAGTTTCCAAACAGTAGTTATGCCGGCAATGCGCAATACTGGCTTGGCGAGGCGCATTACGTAACACGCAATTTCGAACAGGGCATCATCGAGTTCAAAAAAGTCATCAACAGCTACCCGGGCAGCAGCAAGATGCCGGATGCAATGCTCAAACTGGGTTACACCTATTATGAACTCAAGCAGTTCGACCAGGCGAAAGTGATACTGCAAGAATTACGCGACCGATTTCCGCAGGCAACCGCCGCGCGTCTCGCGACCAAGCGCCTCGATCGCATCCGTAAAGAGGGTCATTAGAGAAAGCGTTTAGAATTCGCTTGAAATCGAACAGGGGATAGGTATTATTCCATTCCTTCTCAGGGGGCGTTAGCTCAGTTGGTAGAGCATCTGACTTTTAATCAGGTGGTCGGGCGTTCGAGCCGCCCACGCCCCACCATTTTTCTCTCTTGTATTTAGTAAATTAGTGCGCCCGGTCAGGGACGCTTAAATCCCTGGATCTTCATTCCGTCTAAAGATGATTGTTATTCGCTATTAGTGTTCATTTAAATGATGTCTTAAACTATTCCCTGATCACCGGATTTAAAGCATTTCACTGTAATGAGCGATGATACGACGTTACCAGGGCTAGCTAAAAAAGATACTTGTGATATCACGGATGTCACCGATAGCAGTCTGATAACTGATTTTACCCAGATCGTAAGTTGTGTTGTTGGCAAGGACCGAATCGAACGCAAGCGACAAAAAATTCGAGAAGAGCTTATTCGCGACCATATCAGTACCAGCCATCGGGTTCCCTCGTCTCCCATAACCCGGTTTTTCAAATTGTTCAGGCGCAACTAGTTGCCACAAGAGTTACCGGGAGCCTTTATTTTCCTGGACAATAGCTGAGAGTTCGCCGGCAGGTTGCCCTCTCTCTGACTCGTATTTCACAGAAACCGGCGTTCACCAGGCGCCTGAATTTTTCTAGATACCTCTCATATTACTTACCTCGCATGAATAATTAGTGGATTAAGCGTATGCTGTCCGGTTCAAGCCACATGCGTTTCGTTCTTCGTGCAGTATGTGAGCTGTTTGGTTTTCCGGATCACGGCGTCGGGACGAGCAGCATGCGACTTCTTCTAACATTTACCAAAATGAGGGGATGGAGCAATGGGAGTACAAATCGAAGACGTTGACGAAAGCAAACTCGAGGAGTTACAGGGGAAGGTAGTTACTGATGTGGCGGGTGCCCAGGGCCTGCTCATGGCTTATCTGGGAGATCAACTTGATCTATACAGCGCCCTTGCTGAGATTACCCCGGCGACCAGCCAGGAATTAGCCAAAAGTACGGGTATTAAAGAGCGCTATTTACGTGAATGGCTTTCCGCAAATACAGCCGGTGGATACGTTGAGTACGATCCAGCTTCACAAAAGTTTTCTATGACACCGGAACAGGCGATTGTTTTCGCGGCCGAGGGAAATGCGCATTGTATGCAAGGCTTTTTCCAGGCCGTTGTGGCCGGGTACACCGATGTGCCGAAGGCAATCGAAGCTATTCGTGCTGGAGAAGGACTACCCTGGGGGGATCATAGTGAGTGTTTGTTCTGTGGCACAGAGCGCTTTTTCCGGCCGATGTATGCGGCCAATCTAATTGATTCCTGGATACCTGCGCTTGAAGGGGTGAAGGAGAAACTCGAATCCGGCGCTAAGGTTGCGGACGTCGGATGTGGGCACGGATCCTCGACGATAATTATGGCCCAGGCCTTTCCAAACTCGACTTTCCACGGGTTTGATTTTCATGGACCGTCCATCGAGCATGCGAGAGAGCACGCTCGCGCCGCGGGTGTCGCCAGCAACACAATTTTCGAAGTCACAACAGCGAAAGAGTATCCTGGCGAAAACTATGATCTGGTTGCCATTTTCGACGCTCTCCATGACATGGGTGATCCTGTTGGGGCATCAAAACACGTTGCCAGTACACTTGCTGAGGGTGGCACTTTGATGCTGATTGAACCCTTTGCGGAAGATAACCTGGAGGATAATTTGCATCCGCTGGGGCAAATCTATTACTCCTTCTCGACAACGGTCTGTGTATCCAACTCCCTGTCACAGGAGGTTGGCCTCGCACTTGGTGCCCAGGCAGGTGAGAAACGATTAACGGAAGTGCTCAATGAAGGTGGTCTCGGCAGTGTTCGACTGGCCACGAAGACACCGACGAACATGGTCCTTGAGGCAAGAGTCTAGTCAGCCTGCTGCGGGGAGGCCTCTGCCACCCCTGAAGAAGGTAGAATGATCGTTATTCCCGTTTGCGCGGGAATGACGATCATATTAGAGAATATTGTTCTCTGACCCGCATACTCAACTAACTTATGCTTCGCTCATATTCCTGGCTTCCGCCAGCTTGAGCTGCAATTCCCTGATATGCCGTACGGCTTCGCTTATTTTGTTGCGCGCCTGCAGGGGAAGGCTGCGATCGTTTACAAGACGGTTGAGTTGTTTGATGATCTCGTTACTTTTAGTGTTCATGCACTCTCTTTGGATTATTCTTTTACCAATACAGACCGCAGTCGTCGTTTAGCGGGTCGATATTGTTGTTTCGAAAAGCGCGCTTACAATCCGGGTAAATTCGCCAACCAGTTTTATATCGGTTGTATCTGCTACGTCAGGATCATTTCCATTCGATCGGGGTTTGAAAGGAATAAATCCTGATCGATTGATTGTACTGGGTAGCTCTCACCGCGCAAAATTCATCTCCGAATTAACAGGGTGAAGTCCACGGTTTTACGGGTTAAAAATAACACTTAAGATCAGACACCACATCCCCCATACAGGGTAAATCAATTGAAAACCCTAATTGAATCTCTAAGAAACCTGCAAAATGATAATCGATAGTCGGGATTGGGTGGTGGGTTCAACTGAGCGATGGAAATCAAACGAGTCAGTGTCGATTGATTTGGAGCAAGAACGGGGGCAGGACTTGAATCGCGAAGTTCATCTTAACGCCGGTGATCTTTTCCCGGCTTGCGTCAGCGACGCCTGGCGAATGCGCAGGTTTTTATCGATAAAGGGTACGTTTCCCCCTTTATCCATAAAGAATGAAACTCCAGGCTGTATCTAGTCTTCCTGAAGCAGTTTTTGAATGAAGGATTTTAGCGGTGGTCTCATCTGCTGCTGGTTTTCGATGAATTCACTCACCAGTTCTTTAGTCACATAATCCAATGGCTGGGCTAAATCTGTGCTGCGCCTGCGGTTGTTATTATCTGTAACTTTGTGTCCTTCCACCCCTGTATTTGTGGAGTAATCGGTCATGGTAAACATCCAGGTTTAAGGTCTAACACGTACAATAAAGGTCTAACACGTACAAAATAAATATTTGTAATGGTTAATAGTGTGCTCCAAATCACATCGGGCCGATTTTACCCTAAATGGAGTAACAACTGAAACGAGATGGTTTCCTGGAGTACTTTATGGGGTGAGAATGGCTCTACAGAGCGGTTTCAGGCCCAGCGATAACCTCAGTCGCGGACTGGTAGTCGTAGCCGCCGGGCCATCTTTTTAGGAATAGTGATAATGTCTTCCGACAGCTCGAAAACGCGCTTTGCCGGTATCAGGTAACAGTAGACTGAACAAAGTATTCGGCGTTGTCCCAAAGCCGTTTGGCCATTACCTCCTCAATAATCGAAGCCGCTTTGTTCACATCCTGGGCATCAATGTAGAGCGGGGTAAGGCCAAATCGCATGATGTCAGGCGCACGAAAATCACCTATCAGCCCCATGTCGATCATCGCCTTGACCGCCGCGTGGCCATGCTCGAAATGGAAAGACACCTGGCTGCCCCGTTGCCTGCTATCACGAGGGCTTGCCAGTTGGAGGTCGGGGCAGCCGGATTCAACGAGTTCGATAAAAAGATCGGATAATTCACTGGACTTTGTACGCACATCATTCATATCAACCAGGTCCCAGATATCCAGCGAGGCTTCGAGTGCCGCTAATTGAATAATGGGTGGCGTGCCAACCCTCATCCGCTCGATACCCGGGCCTGGACGATACTCGAGATCAAACGCAAAAGGCTGTTCATGGCCGAGCCAGCCTGAAAGCGCTGGCCTTACCTGGTTGGCCAGCCTGGGGGCCAGGTAAATAAAAGCCGGGCCACCTGGCCCTGAATTCAGATACTTGTAAGTGCAACCAACCGCGAAATCAGCTTCGGCAGCGCTGACGTCCACTGGCAGCGCTCCGGCAGAATGAGCCAGGTCCCAGATTGTTAAAATACCCTTTGCATGAGCTTTCCTGGTCAGGTCGTGCATGTCATGAAGACGACCCGTTTTATAATCGACTTCGGTGAGCAACAAAACGGCGACATCTTCTGTCAGGTAGTCTGCGACGGCTTCCGGCGCGCATAGTTTGAGCCTGTGGCCTTTGTCGAGAGACTTTATGAGCCCTTCCGTCATGTATAGGTCGCTCGGAAAGTTGCCTGTATCGGAGAGGATAATCTTGCGCCCGGCGTTGATTTCGAGGGCGGCAGCCAAAGCCTGGTAGACCTTTATGGACAGCGTGTCGCCCACCACAACCGTTCCGGCCGGGCCGCCGATTAGTTTGCCGATGCGATCGCCAACGCGGGCAGGCTGGTTCATCCATCCCGCGCTGTTCCAGCCGCTAATCAGCATGTCACCCCATTCATCCCGTATCATCGTGCTAACCCTGGCGACGGCGGCTTTGGGTAAAGGGCCGAGCGAGTTACCGTCAAGATAAACCAGGCCTTCTGGTAACTGGAACAATGATTTGGTCTCGGCGAAGTCTGACACCATGATGCTTGCTTGAGGATTGCGACGGATATGGCTAGTCTAACAACTTAATCAAAGACAACAATCGGGGACTGTATTGATCGAGGATTGGGACGACGCCTACGCCAACGGGGCCTATATCGAAGCTGCTGCCGCTTATCCGGATAAATGGGCGCGGATGGCGGCCCAGTTTCGTCAACAGATGACAGAAATGCAGCTGGCTGAACTTGATATCGGGTATGGTGAAAGTGAACGCCAGAGGCTCGATATTTTCCACCCGGAAAATGATCCCTGCGGTCTTGTGGTTTATGTCCATGGTGGTTACTGGCGTGCTTTTGACAAGTCCTACTGGTCTCATCTGGCAACTGCAGCGATTCGCCGTGGGTGGGCCGTCGCGATACCCTCTTATGACCTGGTGCCGACTGTTTCTATCAGCGAAATTACCCGGCAGACAGGGGTTGCAATTGGCAAGGCGGCAGCCATGTTTAGTGGCCCGATCAGGTTGACTGGGCATTCCGCCGGCGGTCATCTTGTGACGCGCATGATTTGCCGGGACAGCCCGCTTGCGCCAGCTGACTGGCAACGAATTGATCGCGTGGTTTCCATTTCGGGCCTGCACGATATGCGCCCGCTGTTAAAGACTAAAATGAACGACGATTTCCGCATGCAGGAAGCCGAAGCTGTCGCTGAAAGTGCCGCACTTAACCAGCCCATTGAAAATGTCGAACTGGTTTGCTGGGTCGGTGCCGATGAGCGCCCAGAATTTGTGCGCCAGTCAGAATTGCTGGCCAACATCTGGACCGGTTTCGGCATAAAGACCGCGCTTCATCTCGCACCGGATCAACATCATTTTGACGTCATCGATGGTCTTGTGGATCCTCAGTCCGAATTAAGTGAAGCTTTATTGAAATAGGTATCCCTTTCACTCCAGCGGCCAGGTATTCTCAATTACAGGCAGACCCCGGATTCATATGACCTGCAGCGAGCCCACAGGAAAGCATTCAGGAGATTTGCGCGAACAAATTAGAAAGGGCCGCAAGGCGGCCCTTCCGCGAAACCTTTACTCAGCTCGTAGAAGCCTTTACTCAGCTCGCAAGCTGGGCTCGGTAACGCAAGCGTAATAGTAGCAGAATTCACTATCAGCTATCTTCTGGAAATTCCAGATTACGTCGCGGGTTTGACTGCAGGTCAGGTTTTTCTGATGTCGTCGGTGATAGTCTGGGGCGTATTCAGTCTAATAACTATTGTTGAGCCGTAAATGGCATGGGATATACTCGGCCCAGTCGAGCCGGAACCGACTCGAAGTCCGCGACGCCAGGTATGGGCATATCAGGAGATACATGAACGAATCGCTACCATCAGTAATGACCGCGGTCTATCTAACCGGGCACGGCGGGATCGAGGTTTTGCAGTATCGCGAAGACGTACCGCTGCCAGAAATCGCGGCCGGGGAGGTGCTGATTCGTGTCGCCGCGGCCGGGGTCAATAATACCGACATTAACACGCGCATTGGCTGGTACTCGAAAAAAGTCAGCGACGCGACCAGCAATGGTGGTGCGGAAGGCTTCGACGAGGTCGATGCTGACGATGCCACCTGGTCCGGTGTGCCGATGGCATTCCCGCGTATACAGGGTGCGGATTGTTGTGGCTTTATCGTGGCGGTGGGTGACGATATCGAGAACTCACGAATCGGGGAACGCGTAATCGTGCGCAACATGTTACGCAGTTACGTCGATTACCGGCCCTTCGAGTGCTGGACGCTCGGCTCGGAATGCGACGGCGCTTTCGCGCAGTTCGTAAAAGCACCAGCGCGAGAGAGCTATAAAGTCGAATGCGACTGGTCAGATGAGGAACTTGCCTCGATTCCCTGCGCTTACTCGACTGCTGAAAATATGCTGCACCGTGCCGCGGTGGGTGCCGAACGGATCCTGGTGACCGGTGCCTCCGGCGGTGTAGGGTCGGCTGCCGTTCAGCTCGCGAAGCGACGTGGTGCTTACGTCATTGCTGTGGCGAGTGCAACTAAGGCCGGTGATCTAATTGCCATCGGAGCGGATGAAGTGATCGACAGGAATGCCGATCTGGTTGCAGCCACCGGTCGGGACAGCGTCGATGTCGTTATCGACCTCGTCGCCGGGGAAGCCTGGCCATCACTGCTCGATGTGCTCAGGCGGGGCGGGCGTTATGCGACCGCGGGCGCCATCGCAGGACCGCTGGTTGAACTCGACGTCAGAACCCTGTACCTCAAGGATCTGACGCTCATTGGTTGCACCTTTCAGGATGACATCGTGTTTGAAAATCTGGTCGGTTATATTCAGGCCGATGAAATCAAACCCCTGGTCGCACAAACTTTTCCATTAAATGAAATCGCTACCGCACAGGAACAGTTTCTGGCCAAGAAATTCACCGGTAAACTGGTGCTTGTGCCGCCAGCCTGAAGCGTACCGAGACGAAGATCATTCCGCATGAATAGTAAAATTCTTTTGGCTACCCTGAATGCTCGCTATATGCACTGTGCGTTCGCGTTGCGATATCTGTTTGCCAACCTCGGCGAGCTGCAGGCGCAGGCGCAGATCAGGGAGTTCACGATTCAGCAACGGCCTGTCGACATTGTCGAACAGTTGCTCGAGCAAAGTCCGAAAATAATAGGTTTCAGTGTTTATATCTGGAACGTTAGCGAAACCACCCGGGTGATCGAATTGTTGAAACAGGTGGCGCCCGAAGTCATGGTTATCGTAGGTGGCCCCGAAGTCAGCTTTGCCGATGATTTACCGGCGCTCGCCGAACAGGTGGATTACATCATTACTGGTCCGGGTGAAATCAGCTTCCCTCAATTGTGTAGAGACCTGCTCTGCGGTAAGCCGATGGCGTCAAACATCATCGCCGGCAAAGCGGCCGATCTTGATGAGCTCGAACTACCGTATGCCTGGTACGATACCGAGGATATTCGCAACCGATTGATATACGTCGAGGCTTCGCGTGGCTGTCCATTCAAGTGCGAATTCTGTCTGTCATCGCTTGATAAAACTGCACGCCCATTTGAATTGCAGCGCTTTCTCGATGCGATGGATGATTTGTATCGACGGGGTGCGCGCAACTTCAAATTCATTGACCGTACCTTCAACCTGAAGGTCAGTACCAGCATCGCGATCCTGGAATTCTTCCTCGAGCGGATGGGCGATGACCTGTACCTGCACTTTGAAGTCATTCCTGACCACCTGCCGGAAAAACTCAAACAGGTTCTGGCGCAGTTTCCGCCCGGGTCGTTGCAGTTCGAAATTGGTGTGCAAACCTTTGACCCCGAGATCCAGCAAACCATCAGCCGCAAGCAGAGTAATGACAAGACCTGCGCTAACCTGAAGTGGTTGCGCGAAAACACCGGTGCACATATTCACGCTGACCTGATCTTCGGTCTGCCCGGGGATACACTGAATAATTTTGCCTTCAGTTTCGATCAGCTGGTGGCGCTGAATCCGCAGGAAATCCAGCTGGGAATTCTGAAGCGGCTGCGCGGAGCCCCGCTCAACCGACACAACGAGGCATTCCAGTTGCGTTACAATCCCGCGGCGCCGTATAACATTCTCAGCACTCGTGACATCGATTTTGCCACCATGCAGCGTGTCAACCGCTTTGCCCGATTCTGGGATATGATCGGCAACTCGGGCCGCTTCAAAAACACGCTACCGTTGCTGCTGGCACAACGACCCTTTCACAACTTCATCGAACTCAGCGATACCCTTTATGAAATTGCGGGAAGTAGCTGGAAGATTTCGCTGCGCAGATTGTTCGCGCTGCTGTTTATCGCCTTAACCGAGCAGCTAAAACTGCGACCCGACCAGGTTCGACAGGCGCTCGATGCAGATTTCGAACTGTCAGGAGAGAAAGGCGCTATCGATTTCGATAGCCGCAGGCTCGAAATCGTGTCCAGTGACGGGGTTGCCAATAAACGGCAACGTCGACATGAGCGGGTAAACGGTTAAGCGGGCTGGCGAGTCCAAGAATCTATCATCGCGGATTGCTTCCCGCGCCCTGACAATTCCTAATCTCCGAGCGCGACGCCCTTTTGTAATGCTTTGGCTCGACGGCGTCGATAGGCAGGCACGAAGATCAGGAGCAGCCCGAAAATCAGCAGGCATAAGGTCATCGGACGTTCGTACATAAAGGCGATCCCGTCGGTCAGGTTCACCGAGCGGGCAAAATTATTTTCCATCATACCGCCGAGAATGAAACCGATGAGTAACGGCGGCAGGGGATAATCCGCGAAACGCAGTATGGTTGCACAAACCCCGAGCCCGACCAGCAGCAGCAATTCGGTAGCATTGTTCTGCCCGATGTAGGCGCCGACCATGGTAAAGAACAGGATGAACGGGATCAGGTAGTTGCGCGGTACCGTCAGTAACCTGGCAATATAAGGAATCAGCGGCAGGTTGAGAATCAACAGCACGGCGTTGCCAATGTACATTGAAATGATGACCGACCAGAACACCGAGGGATTATCGATCATCAACCGTGGTCCCGGGTTTACGTTCAGCGCGATCAGGGCGCCGAGTAAAATTGCGGTGGTGCCGGACCCGGGTATGCCCAGCGTTAACAGGGGCACGAATGATCCTGTACAGGCTGCATTGTTGGCGGTTTCCGGCGCAGCCAGTCCCTTGATCGACCCCTTGCCAAATTCTTCCTGTTCCTCACCTTTAGCGATATTACGTTCGACCGCGTAACCGAGAAACGACGCCAGTGTCGCGCCAGCTCCCGGCATCACGCCGATGAGAAATCCCTGTACCGACTGACGTGCAACCACGGGGGCGATGGCGCGGGCTTCTGCGCGGGTTATGCGCAAGTCCTTGATGGCTTCATTCTTGCCATCCGATTCCGCTCGCCTGGGGTCGAGCACCAGGTAGAGAGCCTCCGGCAGGGCGAACAGGGCCATCGCCAGGGTGATGAAACTGAACCCGGACTGTAAATCTGTTAATCCCATGGTAAAGCGCGGTGCGTTGAACAGCGCCGATTCGCCCACGGTAGCCAGTATCAGGCCGATTACGGTCATCATCAGGGCCTTGGTGACCTTGCCGGTACCTGCGAACGCAGCGATTGCGGAGAGACCGACGATCATCATGGCGAAGTATTCAGCCGAATGAAACAGCAGTGCGACCGATGACAGGATCGGTGCAAATCCCATCAACAGGATCGCGCCTACGGTGCCGCCGGTGAACGAACTGACAGCGGCGATGGTGAGTGCCTTGCCGGCCTTACCCTGGCGTGCCATCGGGTAGCCATCGAAGGAGGTCGCGACGGTACCGGCTACCCCCGGAGCATTGATTAGAATTGAAGAGGTCGAACCGCCGAAAATAGCGCCGTAGTAAACACCGGCCAGCAGTATCAGTGCTGCCGAGGGATCACCCAGGGTAATTGCCACCGGAATCATGATCGCGATGATCGACATCGGACCGAGTCCGGGCAGCATACCTATCAGGGTGCCAACCAGGCATCCGGCAACGACCAGCAGCAGGTTTTTAAATGACAAAGCTGTTTCCAGGCCAAGCAGAACACCTTCTAGCATGTCAGAATCTCCTTAGCTCAGAAACCATGGTAGGGGTCGCAGGAAAATCCCCAGGGCTTCCTGCACCAGGTACCAGATGCACAGGGCGCCAACCAGCGCCACGCCGATCATAGTCACCAGCTTGCGTTCGCCGAGGGTCCAGCCGGCACCAACCAGAAACAGGGTAGTCGCGGCAATAAAGCCGACGGGTCGCAAAGCGAGCGCGTAAGCAATCATCAGCGCAATGAGGCCGAGAGCCTGTCCAACCTTGTACTCGCGCCACTTTCCAAGATTGATATTTCCCAGCGCGTCGCCTTCGGCATCTGCTTTCGGGCTGGGCGCAAGCAGAATGAGCAGGGCGAAAAACGCGCCCAGGGCACTCAATACCATCGGCATCGTATTAGGTAGAAATACCATGTTGCGTTCGAATGGCAATAACGGATAGTTATAGGCGGCGTAACCGTAAACAATGCAAATGACTAAGAATGCAATTGCAATCCACTTGTCCAGTGCCATGGGGAAATCTCTTCAGGTTTAAGCAGGGGTATCGGGGCGCTGCGCCGCCCCGATCGGTTGACAAATGCTTACAGAAAACCGAGTTTGACCATCATGTTCTTGATCTCTCTTTCCTGGTTTTCGAGGAAGCTGGCGAATTCGCTGCCCGGGTTGAAGATGTTAACCCAGCCGTTTCTCGCGCGCACGGCTTCCCATTCTGGTGTGCTGTACATGTCGGCGAGCGCTTTACGGTATGCCTCGGCCTTGTCTTTCGGTAAGCCCGGGGCCGCGAAAAAACCGCGCCAATTGACAAACTCGGCATCGTAACCCTGTTCCTTGAGCGTAGGTGCGTCCTTGTAGGCATCAACCCGTTCCGCCGAGGTAACCGCTATGATTTTGACTTCCCCGGCGTTGGCCATGGTGACCGCTTCCGAGAAGCCTGTCGATAGCGCCTTGATTTCGCCCGATAGCAGTGCTGCCATGGCTTTACCGCCGGCGTCATAAGGAATGTACTTGACCTTGGTCGGGTCCTGGCCGGCGGCCAGTATAGCCAGCCCGGCAACCAGGTGATCCATCCCGCCGGGAACCGACCCACCGCCGATCGCTACGTCTCTGGGGTTGCTGCGAAAAGCTTTGACCAGGTCCTTGAAGGAATTGAACGGACTATCCTTGTTGACGACAAATGCAGCGTAGTCGCCGATGGTGCCGGCGATCAGGGTCAGGTCTCTGAAATTATACGGAAAGCGTCCAACCAGTGAGCGAATCACGATGGGCGTGGAGTTGACCATCAGGGTGTTTTGATTCGAATTGGCATTCTCGATCAAGAAACCGATTGCCTTGCCGCCACCACCGCCAGACATGTTTTCGTATGACGCTTTTTCGACAATGCCCGATTTGGTCAAAGCCTCACCGGTGCCGCGAGCGGTACCATCCCAGCCGCCACCGGCGCCGCCGGGAATTAAGAAATGAATTGATTCAATTTCAGCAGCGTTGATGTTGCCAATGCTCAGCAAGGTCGCCATTGCCGCAACGGCGAGGTTTCGAATGATTTTCATTCCGCTCCTCCTCAGGATGGGTTGTCATTATTGTATTGTATGGTCACCGGGCATCGAGATTTGTCCATATACCCGGGACAGGTATTTGACCACAGATAAAAGGTGGTGGGAAATCTTTCTGGTGGGCGGATGACAAGCCTGATTGTTTGCATCAGGGCGGAGAATTAAAGCGCACAAAATACGTGCCTGAAATGGAGCCTGATCATCCACCGGTTCCGCAGGAACCGGTGGATTCAGATTTTAAAGGAGGTTACCGCGGTTACCGATTGGTTAACCGCGCTGTGGGCAGATCAGTACGCTGCGCTTCCCGCATTGCATCGGCCCGACTAATACCGAGGTCTTTCAGCATAGCCTCGGACATCGATTGCAGCTGCCGGCGTTCCTGATGAATTCTGATTTTAAGTAGTTGATTTTTCATCCAGATACAGAATTTCTCAAACAGGGTATCGAGGACTCCAACGGATTCTCCAGCGAGGCTCCGGGAGCAATTTCCAGAATAAGTAGTCATAATATCTCCTATCAATAATTGTGAATGAATAATGCATTTACTTAACGAATATTGACTATAGTTGAATTTACGGGTATAAGTAAAACGAATATTTTTGATAAGTATCTTCACAAAAAATGATGACCCATAACCGCCTTCGTAATCTCGATCTCGGCACCTTGCGCAGCTTTGTCACGATCGCCGAAACCGGCAGCATGACGCGCGCCGCGAGTCGCCTGTTCATGACCCAGTCCGCCATCAGTATGCAGATCAAACGTCTGGAAAACAGTCTCGGTTTGAGCGTGTTTGAACGCTCCGCACACGGCATGTCCCCAACCAACGAGGGCGAGCAGCTATTGAACTTCGCCAATCAAATGCTGGCCTTGAATGACGAGGCAATGGGGCGCCTGACTTCGGCCGACTACGAGGGGCAAATCCGGCTTGGAGCGCCTGGTGACGTGATTTACCCTCATATCCCCAGTATCCTGAAAGAATTCAACCGCGATTATCCACGTGTACAAATCAGGTTTTCCTCGTCGCAGACGGTTACCCTCAGAAGCGAATTCGAACAGGGTTTGCATGATGTGGTACTGACCACTGAAAAAACGCCCGGTCAGGGTGGCAAGGTGATCAGTACGCAGTCGTTGGTATGGATCGGTGCAAAAGATGGCAACGCCTGGAAAAAACGACCCTTGCCGCTGGGTTTCGCAAAAAATTGCGCGTTTCGGGCAGGGGTCACGAAAACGCTGGATGACGCGGGTCTTAAATGGATTGATATTGTTGCCTCGCTGGACGCGGGCGCCAGTGAAGCGATGACTTCAGCTGATCTGTGTGTTTACGCTGGACTGGAAAGCGACAAGAGTTCCAGTCGCGATGCCATAGATCACGGCGGTCAACTACCGGAGCTGCCGGAATATTCAATCGTATTGTACGGTGCCGATAATCCGGATAATCAAATTGCCCGGACCCTCGTCGAGTACCTGCTGCGAGGTTACGCCTGATCTGATATTACCTGCCTGTTGACGCAACAGGTATTACGACGAAGACGCAAGCGCCAGCTAGATTTTGATTTGGATCAAGCAAACCTGTTTGTCCAGTCATGTTCCATGATGACAAGGTGTATCCTTTGTACCTTGTAACCAGAAAGTGAGGAGATATCGATGAAATGGCTGATGATGACTGCTTTGAGTATAGCGTTAACCCTGGGTCCGGCGCGCGCTGAAGAACATGCGCTGTTCAGCATCCAGGTACTAACACCGGAAACAGCGTTACAGGCCGCATCGGCGGCGCTGGAGAAGTGCAGGGCGGAGGGGTTTCAGGTTGCCGTGGCCGTGGTTGACCGCATGGGTATTCTGCAGGTGATGCTGCGTGATCGGTATGCCGGGGCGCATACCCCTGAAACAGCAAGGCGCAAGGCCTGGACTGCGACCAGTTTTCGTACCAATACTACCGACATGCTAGAAATAACCGCTCCTGGACAACCCCAGGCAGGCGTGCGTCAGGTAACCGATGCATTGATGATAGGTGGCGGTATGGTCATCGACGCGGGCGGCTCCCTGGTAGGTGCAATTGGTGTGTCCGGCGCTCCCGGTGGTGAACTGGACGATTTATGTGCCGCCGCAGGGATCGCAGCGATTGAAGACGAAATCGCATTCTAGGCAAGACGGAATACTTGTCCCGGAGGAGTGGCTAAACCCTCCCGACTCTTACCCGATTAGGCTCAGCGACGCGTCAGGTTAAAGATTAAATTGATGCTTGTAAGCTTCTTGCAGCGTTCTGGAGCGGTCTTTGTAGTCAATCACATCGCCGATTTCGATCGTCACTTCGAGGTCTTTGGTAGCGTACTTTATTGATTCCATTAACACGGCATTGGCATTGGTCCTGATAAACACCGGTAACATCGGCAACTTGTTTTTCACGGCGATGATGTGCGAGCCTTTTTTGAATTCGGCCAGGGGCGTATCTTCTTTATTGCGCGAACCTTCGGGAAATACGCTGATAGAGTGCCCCTGTGCAACTGCCGCCTTGATGTCGTTGAAGAATGAGCCCATCTGGCTGGATTCTCTATCCAGTAATATGCTTCCGGAATTACGTGTGAATGCGCCGAAGAAAAACGAATTGAACAGTTCTTTCTTGGCGATCCAGAGACTGTGAATGCCTTTGTTCTTGAACGCGATTTCGACGATCAGGGGATCGATAATGCTGCGATGATTGGAGAGGACCAGATACTGGCCGCCCTGCTTAATCTTCTCCCCGCCGATAACCTCGACGCCAATATTTAACTTCGACAGCAGAACTTCGGAATACTCGAGTCGAAGCCTGGTGATTTCTTCGGGATCGCTCACATTTCTCAATCTAAAACCGTACTTATTCGTCAAAATAAGCGCGTACAAAGCCGATTTAATTTGATTCAGTGTCAAGAATACTTTCCAAAAATAGTTCAGGTTTTCTGCCAGGAGCTATGATGGCAGCCAGTGAGATTATATCCAAGTCCGTATGCCATTTCCCGCTGCAAAAATATTTTTATCAGGTAATCAGTGTGTACTCAGGCCGCCGTCCAGCCGCCGTCTACCATCAGGTTAGCACCATTGACATAGGTACACTCGTCACTGGCCAGGAACAGGGCGGCATTGGCAACATCCACAGGCTTGCCCAGTCGGCCTAGCGGGGGTCCCGCCATGGGCGTACGCGAGCGTGAATAACGCATCGAGTCCTCGTCGATCGCATCGGTGCGCCCGGTCAGGATTTTGCCCGGGGCCACGGCATTACAGACAATTCCCCGGGCGGCAAAGTCTGCTGCAATCTGTCGAGTGATATAAACCGAACCGGCTTTACTGACCCCGTAGGCGATATCTCCGGGGCAGGCAATCATGCCGTGCTGGGAGGATATATTCACGATTCGTCCGCGAGCTTCTGCTAGCGGTTGCTGGGTCAGCATTTGCTGTACAGCGCGTTTGCAGCCATTGAAAACACCGCGCAGATTGACCGCCATTACCTTGTCCCAGTCTGCCTGCGTGGTTTCCAGCAAATTGGTGCCGGTATAAATGGCGGCGTTATTCACCATGACATGCAATGCGCCATACTCCTGGATAGTTGCACTTACCGCCTGGTCAAGCTCATCCCAGATCGATACATCTACCGGGTAAGCCTTTGCCTTGTCACCGGCCCGTTGAATACAGTCCAGTGTAGTTTCACCGCCTTCGACGGGATCGGTTCGAGGATCGAGGATAACGACCTGTGCGCCCTCGCGGGCAAACAGGATAGCAATAGCCCGACCTATACCCGAGGCAGCCCCGGTTACAATGCAAACCCTGTCTTGCAGTCGTTTCGAAGGCATACTTTTCTCCCTTGTCATCCTGTTGCGCGTTATACCGCGATATCTGCGTGTTCAGATGAAGTATAAACACTCGACTTTTCCTGTACCACGGAAAACCGGGCCCGGTCATAGCGTACCGTTAAAACCAGGGATTGTGATTGGACGTTAGCGCTCCCCCGGCTAATATTCATGTCAAGAATGATGCAGCCGGCATATAATTCATGCTCCCATGTGCTTTTCGAGCTCGCCCCGAGATGTTTGATTACTCTGAAAAATCTAGAAAGTTTCAGCAACAGCTGCAGACATTTATGCAACAGGACATATATCCTAATGAAGCCAGCTACGCCGAACAGCTACAAAATGCGCAAAACCGGTTTGCGCCGCTGCCATTGATGGAAACGCTGAAGCAAAAGGCAAAAGCTGCCGGGCTGTGGAACCTTTTCATACCTGAAGCCCAGGCCGGTTTCAGTGATCACGGCGGGCTCAGCAACCTCGATTATTACCCGCTGGCGGAAATGATGGGTCGGGTGCTGTGGTCGGCTGAAGTGTTCAATTGCAATGCACCGGACACCGGCAACATGGAAGTGTTGATGAAATACGCCACCCCGGAGCAGCAACAGAAATGGTTGCAACCATTGCTCGCCGGAGAGATTCGCTCGTCATACGCAATGACTGAACCGCAGGTCGCGTCGAGTGATGCGACCAATATCGAACTGAGCATGGTACTCGACGGTGATCAATGGATATTGCATGGCCGCAAGTGGTTCATCACCGGAGCGATGAACGAACTGACAAAAATTATAATCGTGATGGGTAAGTCCGATACCGACAACCCGGACCGGCACCGGCAGCAAACCCAGTTACTGGTGCCGAAAGATACGCCCGGGGTCGAAATCCTGCGTGCCTTGACCACGCTGGGTTACGATGACGCACCCATTGGCCATGCCGAGATCAGCTTCAACCAGGTCAGGGTGCCCGCAGATAACGTCTTACTCGGCGCCGGGCGCGGCTTCGAAATTGCCCAGGGCAGGCTTGGTCCGGGACGCATGCATCACTGTATGCGCCTGATTGGCGCCGCACAGCGGGCACTGGAAATCTCCTGCCAACGCGTTGAAACACGCAGCACATTTGGGCGCAGGCTGAGTCAACACCAGTCGGTGCGTGAAGACATTGCGCAAAGCTTTGCCGAAATCGAGATGGGACGTTTGCTGGTACAGAAGACCTGCCAACATATGGACCAGGTCGGCGCCCGGCAGTCACGAGATCTGATCGCCGCCTGCAAGACCAGCGTCCCGCTAATGGTGCAGAACATTATTGATCGCTGTATGCAAATGCACGGTGCGGGCGGGCTGAGCCGGGATTACTTCCTTGCTGAAGCGTTTAACTACGCGCGCTGGTGTCGTCAGGCGGACGGACCCGACCAGGTGCATCAGATGGCGCTGGGTAAACAGATCATCGAACGCTATAACCAGTAGTATCCTGATGGCAGACGAACCGCTCGATCTCGGCACGCTTGGCAGGTATCTGCAGACTCATGTTCACGAAATGGGCAAGCTCAAAGTCGCCGAGAAATTCAGTGACGGTCAGTCGAATCCGACCTATTTGCTGGATACCGAATCCGGGCCATACGTGCTAAGACGGCAGCCACCGGGTGAACTGCTCAAGTCTGCGCACGCGGTTGACCGGGAGTTCCGTGTCATCAAGGCCTTGCAGGGCAGCGAGGTGCCGGTCGCCAGGGCCATTCACCTGTGCGCGGATCGCAGTATCATCGGCAGCCTGTTTTACGTCATGAGTTTTGAACCGGGGCGTATTTACTGGGATCCGACTCTGCCCGACCTCGACACCGGTCAACGCGGAGCTATTTATGACGAAATGAACCGTGTACTCGCGGCCCTGCACGATGTCGATGTAGCCGCCGCGGGACTCGAGGATTTCGGCCGGCCCGGCAGCTACTTCGAGCGACAGATCAGTCGTTGGAGCGGTCAGTATCGCGCCACGGAGATCGACCCGATCCCGGCGATGGACAAACTGATCGAGTGGCTGCCGCAAAACATGCCCGTGGACGATGGCAAGGTCAGCCTTATCCACGGTGACTATCGCATGGACAATATCATCTTCGAGACAACTGGCAGCACGGCCAGGGCATTGCTCGACTGGGAGTTATCGACGCTGGGCCATCCCTACGCGGATCTTGCCTATCAATGCATGCAATGGCGGATGGCCAGGGACGGCGTGATTCCGGGTTTCGGCGATATCGAGCGGGAATCGCTGGGCATCCCGAACGAAGCGCAATATGTCGCCCAGTACTGCGAGCGTCGCGGTCTGGCAGGCATACCCGACTGGAACTTTTACCTGGTGTTCGGTTTTTTTCGTTTCGCGGCAATTTTACAGGGGGTGCTCAAACGCGCCGTTGATGGCAACGCGTCCAGCCGCAAGGCCTTCGAATATGGTGCGCTGGCGACGCCACTGGCCAACCTCGCGGTGGCACTGATCGAATGAGCGGCCAGCTCTGCACTGCGTCTGTATTCAATGAAACAACGCATTTTTCGCTCGCACAAAAAAACGGTGGTGCCTGGGGCACCACCGTTTGATTGCCTCGATATAGTGGAAGTTTCAGGAATAACGGTAAGGTACGCCCGCTTTTTCCATGACGGCCGCGTATTTCTTGTAGGCCGCTACCACCTTGGCCGTACGCGGGCTGATCGAGGCCAGTTCATCCCAGAACTCGGCTGAATCAGCGACAACCTGGTCCCATTCATTGGCGGGAATCGTGGTCAGCTCCATCTTCTTGCCGTTGACGCGCAAGTCGGCCTCGCCGCCCCAGTACCAGACCTGGCGGTAGTAGTGCGAGTCGTTGCAGGACATGCGGAACAGAGCCTGCAGGTCCGGTGTCAGCTTGGCCCAGCTCTTCGAATTGGCGAAGTAGGAACCACACCAGGCACCGGTTACGTTGTTCAGCAGGGCATAGTTACAGACATCCGCCCAGCCGACCTCGTAGGCCTCGGTGAATCCACACCAGGCCACGCCGTCGAGTTCGCCGGTCTGGATCGCGACTTCGATGTCGTCCCAGGGCAGGGTGATCGGAATCAGGCCGTAGCGCGACAGGAATTTACCGGCAGTCGGCACGCCGAACACGCGCTTGCCCTTCATGTCGGCAATCGAATTGATTGGATCCTTGGTGAAGATGTGGCACGGATCCCAGGCGCCGGCGCTTATCCACTCGACGTTGTCGACTTCGCCATAGGCTTCCGCCCAGATCTCGTCCAGGCCGTAATACTTGAACAGCACCGGCATGTCGAGGCTGTAGCGCGTGGAGAACGGGAAGTAGCCGCCGAACACGCTGATGTCGACTGGCGAGGCCATGGTGGCATCGTCGCTTTGTACCGCGTCGATAGTGCCGTTTTGCATCGCGCGGAACAATTCGTCGGTCGCCACCAGTTGGTCGGCGTAATAGAGTTCGATCTCCATGCGACCGTGCGCCGCCTTGTTGAAGGCTTCTATCTGCGGCAGGATGACGTGCGCGCCGAGCGGTGCGCCGGAGTAGGTTTGCAATCGCCACTTGATCGGGTTGCTCGCCGAGTAGGCATAGGGCGCGGTCCCCGCCGCCAGTATACCCGCCGTGCCGGCACCGACTTTTTTGACGAAACTTCGGCGGCTGTCGTCCTGTGGTTTGGATGGTTTGTTATCTTCTTTCATTTTCTCAGGCTCCTAAGGTTGTACTGCGGTTAAATTTTCACGCCGACTGGCCACGGTCGCCCTGTTGTCATTGAGAACGAACATATTGAGGCAACCACATGGCAATCTGCGGAAAAACCATGACCAGGACCAGTGCGAGCGTCATGACCATGACAAAAGGAATAATCGATCGATAGATATCCATCAAGGTGATTTCGGGCGGCGCCATCGCGCGCATCAGGAACAGGTTGTAGCCGAACGGTGGCGTCATGTACGCGATCTGGCAGGTGATCGTGTACAGCACGCCGTACCAGATTGGATCGAAACCGAGAATTTTGACCAACGGTACGTATAGCGGCGCGACGATGACCAGCATCGCTGTGTCGTCGAGAAACATGCCCATCACCAGGTAGGAAAGCTGCATCATGATGAGCACTTCCCAGGGTGTCAGGTTCCAGTTGGTGATGAACAGTGATTCGATCGCGCGTGCCGCGCCGATACCATCAAACACCGCTCCGAAGCCGAGTGCCGCGAGTATGACCCACATAAACATGCAGGAAATAGCGAGCGTCTTGCGAATGGTTTCTTCCATGACCTTGCGATTCAGGCGCCTGCGTACCAGGGCCGCGATCGTGGCCGCCGTGGCGCCAACCGCCGAGCTTTCCACCAGGCTGGTAACACCCATGACGAACAGGCCGGTCATGAAAAAGAAAATCAGGAACGGGGTGATGCCGGCGCGCAGCAGCTTGAGCTTTTCTGTCATCGGCATGTCGCGTTCCGCTTTCGACACCGTCGGCCCGAGGTGAGGTTGAAAATGACAGCGCACGACGATGTAAATAATGAACAGCGTTGCCATCATCAGGCCCGGGATCGCGCCGGCGAGCCACAGCTGGCTCACGGGCTGGCGCGCGATCATGCCGTACAGCACCAGCACCACGCTCGGAGGTACCAGGATGCCGAGCGAACTGCCGGCCTGTACGACCCCGGTGATCATGATCTTGTCGTAGTTCCGTTTCAGCATCTCCGGCAGCGCGATGGTCGCGCCGATCGCCATGCCGGCAACGCTGAGGCCGTTCATCGCAGAAATTACCACCATCAGCAGGATGGTGCCGACCGCGAGACCGCCCTTGAGACCGCCCATCCAGACGTGAAACATCGCGTACAGGTCGTCGGCAATGCCCGATTCGGAGAGGATATAGCCCATGTAGATGAACAGCGGCAGGGTTAGCAGCGGGTACCAGTTGAACAGCTTGAAAGCGGCGTTGAACGGCATTTCGATTGCGCTATCGCCCCACAGCAAGAGCGCGGCGAGCGAAGCGACGATGCCGATTGCCGCGAACACGCGCTGGCCGGTCAGCAGCATCAGCATCATCGAAATAAACATGAAGATGGCGATGGCTTCGTAACTCATGACAGCTCTTTTCCCCGTGCCTTGGCCAGGTCTTTGAAAAAGATAGAAATGGACTGCAGTATCATCAGTATGATGCCGCATACCATGATGACCTTGATCGGAATCATCGAGGGATTCCACATCGAGAACTTGCGTTGGTCGTACTCGATCGCGTACATAGTGCTCGATATTGCACCGACCAGCAGGCAAACCAGGTAGATCACCAGGAACAGGGCGGTGAAACAGTCGAGTCGGGCCTGGTTGCGCGGCGAGAAGCGTGAATATAGCAGGTCCATGCGTACGTGACTGTCGAGTTGCATCGAGTAGGGGCCACCGACGATGTAGTAGGCGGTTATCGTGAACTGCGCCATTTCGATACACCAGGAAAGCGGAATGTTGATGATGTTGCGGGTGACGGCGTCCAGCAGCAGGACACCGATCATCACGAAAATCAAATACATGGCCACGCGTCCAACCTTGGTCGACAGGTAGTCGATCACCTTGACGTAGTTGACGATAAACCTGGGCACTGTCTTCGCTCCCCCTTATTTTGTTGTTTTTTTCCAGATAAAGCCGATCTGGATTTTTTATTTTCCTGACTCGATTACTGCTCCAGCGTCAGCAGATTACCTCGACCTGTGCGCCATCCAGTGCGCGGGCCAGGGCGCCGCCCGGTACCTGGTCACTGACCAGGGTATCGATCCGGTCAAATGGCGCCACGACGAATGGGGCAACCCGGTCAAACTTCGAAGCATCGACCGCTAACAAAACCTTGTCGCTGTGCTCGATCATGGCGCTCGCTATCTGCGCCTCGTCATGGCTGAAATCCATTAC
>Ga0265303_10000141_pt1 | contig 35049 bp, 32 predicted proteins | sample Helome_2_FD_192494 | JGI IMG/M metagenome (GOLD analysis project Ga0265303, IMG submission 192494) | Marine sediment microbial communities from subtidal zone of North Sea - Hel_20160317 (Illumina Assembly) | ecosystem: Environmental > Aquatic > Marine > Subtidal zone > Sediment ... | reverse complement strand
CGTTGATTGGTGCGGGCCGGGTCACCTTCGCCGACAAACATGCGCGTCGGATCTTCGTCAACGCGTTTTAACGGGAATACCCCGGCCGTGTAGGGAAATCGTCCAGAGACATTTTCTTCCCGCAACCAACGATAAATTTCCCCCGGATCCTTGAACTTTGGCAGTTCAATTTTAGGGATGCGGGTATGCGCTAAGGACTCGGAGAACAGGGATACCCTGACTTCACGATTGCGGACCTGATAGACCAGTTCATCCTTAGCGTAGGTCGCCTGTATTTTTTTCCAATCCTCGAGCGTTCGAAGCGTTTCCGGTTTGAGGGCCGTTTCGGCGGCTTGAATTTGCGCTTTAAAGGCTTCGATGAGTTGGCCCGTATCGCCTTTCAGACCGTCACTGCTCAGTGTGGCGGAGGCTTCTTTAAGGTGCCAGACCTTTCTGATGGCCTCTGCCTGCGTGCGGGTTTCACGGTGATATGCTCTGAGCTGATCGGCGACCTCACTTAAATAGCGGGTGCGTTCCGGCGGAATGATGATGGTCTTGGAGGTCGATGTCCGGGTGTTGGGTCTGGGCAGAGCGGACTTAAACTGAACACCGGTTTTTTCGGTGACCGAATCCATGATGGCATGATAAAGCGCCGTTACGCCATCATCGTTGAATTTGGATGCGATGGTTCCAAATACCGGCATTTCGTCCGGAGATTGATCGAAGGCTTTGCGGTTGCGCTGGACCTGTTTGCGAACATCGCGCACTGCGTCCTCGCCGCCCCGTTTTTCGAATTTATTGACCACCACCAGATCGGCAAAATCCAGCATATCAATTTTTTCAAGCTGGGAGGCGGCGCCGAATTCACTGGTCATCACATAGATGGACAGATCCACCATGTCGATAATACTGGAGTCGCCCTGTCCGATTCCGGCAGTTTCGGCGATAACCAAATCATAGCCGGCAGCTTTTACAGCATCAATTGCTTCTCCCAATATCGCGGGAATTTCTGTCTGTGATTTGCGGGTTGCCAGTGAACGCAGGTACACGCGGGGGCTGCCGATGGCATTCATGCGAATTCGATCCCCCAGCAACGCACCGCCGGTCTTGCGTCGCGACGGGTCACAGCTGATGATAGCAATATGAATATCTTTGCTATCATGCAGCATCCGCAAAATCAGCTCGTCGGTCAATGATGATTTGCCGGCACCGCCGGTTCCGGTTATGCCGATTACGGGCGTTTTGCGGCTCCCGATTTTTTTGGCCAGCTCAGCTCTTAAGGCTGCCAGGTCACCGTTTTCCTGGGCCTTAGCGTATTCTGCGGCAGATATCAGGTTGGCAACCAACAATTTATTATCCGGAGACAGGTTCTCAAATGCAAAGCGACCATTTTTAACCGTGGAAAAATCGATGGCTGCGACCATATGGTTGATCATACCCTGCAGTCCCAATTTGGCGCCGTCTTCCGGTGAGTAAATCTTGGTCACGCCGTACGTTTCGAGTTCTGCGATTTCATCCGGCACAATCACACCGCCGCCGCCGCCAAAAATTTTGATATGGGCCGCCCCCCTTTCCTTTAAAAGATCGACCATATACTTGAAAAATTCGATATGGCCGCCCTGGTAGCTGGATACCGCGATTCCCTGGGCATCTTCCTCGATGGCGGCATCCACGATCTCCTGAACCGATCGATTATGTCCTAAATGAATCACCTCTGCGCCGGTATCCTGTAGGATTCTGCGCATGATATTAATAGCGGCATCATGGCCATCGAAAAGAGAGGTTGCTGTGACGACTCGTATGTAATTTTCGGGTTGGTAGACCTCGACCTCAGCTGTCATTTTGCCTCCTTAATGCCGATTAAAAATTTTCGTTGCCATGAGCGGTCAAGCGTGAGCTGCAAACAGAAGGGTGCTTAATTTTGTTTTTTACCAGCGGCATACATCCCCAGAATAATGCCAGTCTGAAGTTTGATATAATCTTCAATGCTGTAATGGTGAGCCAAATACCAGCGCCGAAAGGTCCACATATGCCCTAATACGACAATATTATGAGCAGCCAGCTCCAGGTTATTTTCTTTAAGATTGATCAGATCGCCTGATTTGGCGATGCGGGCCAGCGCTTTGACAAAAAGGCCTGTGATTCGCAGTTCATTATCCAGAACCCGTTTTTGCCATTGAGAGGGCAACGATTGGGTTTCCTGATAAATCAAAAGAATAAAATCGCTCATCTGGTGGCAGACGATAAAGTACTCGTGGATGATTTTCACCAGTGCATCGCGGCCCCCTTTCGCCTGGGACATGGCTGCCGTCACACCGCGTTCCACCTCGGCGTGAATGGCTTCGCACACCATGTACAGGATATCTTCCTTGGAGGCAAAATATTCGTACAATGATCCGATCGAGAATCCGGCTGCCCGGGCAATCTGGCGCGTGGTGGTTTTATGGAACCCCTTGTCGATAAATAGCTGAACTGCTGCATCGGCAATTTGACGCCGCCGAAGGTTAACCAGATCAGGGTCTTTGACCTGGGTGGGGATATCTTTTGTTCTGGGTAGATCGTGCATTTTAACCTTATGAAATTATTTTATATTCAACAAAATTTAAGGCAGCTGCCACTTTCCTGAACGAGCGCTCAATCAATAAACTAACATGTCTCGTTTTTCCTTGTCAAGTTTTTCAAAATTCGAATATTAGTTCTGATTTAACTGTTCGTTATAATGTGGTTTTATGTATATTTCGCACATAACACGCGCATCGGGTTTGAGGAACGCCCGTATTGGGTTAGGAGTGGTCGAAAACACCGAAATGACCGAGCGCTCAATCATGTTGCGCTTTTTTTATACCGCTTTTCATAATAATGTTCCGGATTACGGAATTGGGGTATAAGTGGTTGAAAAAAAACGTTTGAATACCAGAACGTTTTTTGACATCCACTATAAAACTCGACGCTGTGGAAGCGGCCCTGAAATTGCTCAAAAAGAGAGCAAGGCTGCGGTTGGTAAAACGATAGATAATACGGTCGGTCGGAAATAAATTCTACGCGAAAAATTAGACCAGTCTGCGGTCTTCCAGTGCCGGAAAATCCTGGCGAACCGCATCGACCTGGTCCGGGTCAATTTCGGCGCTAACCCATTCTTCTTCTGCGGTGCCTTCAGCCAGCACCTGGCCCAGGGGATCGACGATCATGCTGTGGCCGGCGTATGTTTTGCCCTGATTGGCACCGGCGCAGTTGCACGAGATAAGAAAAGCGAGGTTTTCGTGAGCCCGGCAGCGGTTAAACAGTCTCCAGGCATCCAGGCGAACTTTCGGCCAGGCAGAAGCGACTAAAAAAAATGTCGCCCCCGCATCGACCATGCGGCGATAAAGCTCGGGGAAACGCAGGTCATAGCAGGTTGAAAGCCCGCTTTTACCCCAGGGGGTATCGGCGACAACGACGTCTTCGCCCGGTTCAAGAATGGCGGTTTCCTGGGACTGGTAGCCAAACAAATGGATTTTACGGTAGTGTGCCGCAATTTCGCCGGTGGGATTTAATAAGATGCTGGTGTTGTAAAGGTGACTGCCGTCGCGTTCCACCATGCTGCCCATGAAAATATGGCACTTCCGTTTGCGTGCCGCTGCTTTAAATGCCGTGACGATCGGACCATCGATGGCTTCGCTGTCGCGTTTATAGCGATCAAAAGAGAAAAACCCGCAGGGCCAGATTTCCGGCAGCAGAAACAGATCACTGGGCGGCGCCTGATCGATCAGCCCGAGCGCGTGCTCTACATTTATTTCTTTCAGCTGATCGGTCATCGCCAGCTGAATACTGGTGACTCTCATATTAGCCGAACTGCTCTCTTAGGATGCGGTGCAGGATTTTTCCGGTGCCGGTGCGGGGCATATCATTTTCACCGATAAAGATCACCTGTTTGGGGCACTTGTAACCCGCCATTTTGCCCTTGCAGGTTTGAATGATATCCTGCTCATTTAACTTGCTGTTATCAAAACCCGGTTTTCGGATGATCACCGCGCTAACTTTTTCTCCCCATTTTTCATCGGGCAGTCCGATGACCGCACAGTCGAAAACGCCCTCGATGTTGCCGACCACTTCCTCCACCTCGCTGGGGTATACATTTTCCCCGCCGGTGATGATCATGTTTTTTTTACGATCCACCAGATAATAAAAGCCATCTTCATCCTGTCTGGCCATATCACCGGCTGAAAAAAAACCGTCTTTAAACGATTCCTCGGTTTGCTCGGGTAGCTTGTAGTATTCATCAAACAGCATGGGACCGCGTGAGTATAACTCACCGATTTCTCCGGCAGGCACTTCATTGCCGTCCAAATCAAGGATTTTTAAAAAATCAGAACCGATGCATTCAAACCCGATGGAGCCCAGTTTGCTCATCTGGTATTCGGGTTTCAGGATGGTGACCATGCCGGCCTCGGTCGAACCATAGGCTTCGTAAAGTTTAACATCCGGAAAAAATTCAATAACCGCCTGTTTCATGCTTTTGCGACCGGGTGCCGAAGAACACAGCAGCTTGCGAATTGAGCTGACATCGCGCTTTTTGGCATCTTCAGGGGTATTGAGAATTAAGTTATAATGGGTTGGAATCAGGGAAACAAAGGTGATTTTTTCGTTTTCGATGATTTTAAGAATTTCTTCGGGCTTAAAATTTAAGGCCGGGTGGATATAGGCCGATCCGCCGACATACAGAAACGTGAAAGTAAAAAAGATGGAGTTGATATGGCACAGGGGCATGACATTTAAGCATACATCGTGTTCATTAAACCCGAAGTCCACGGCATTGTGCAGGTAATAGGCAATATGCGATTCGTGGGAACGAATGACGCCCTTTGGTTTTCCGGTGGTGCCGGAGGTGTAGATCAGAATCCAGGTATCGCCGGGGGCAACTTCAGTTTCAGGCTCGGTGTCCGCTGAAGCGTTGATGAATTCCTCATAGGGTCGATATCCGTCCTGTGAACGTCCGACGATAATATAATTTTGAGCAACAATGTTTTTAAGATTTGAGCGGATGGGTTCCACCGTGGCCGCAAATTGATCATGGACGACCATGGCCTTGGCGTCTGAATTGTTGACAATATATTCCACTTCGGCAGACACTAAGCGAAAGTTGATGGGCACGATAATGATCCCAACTTTGGCTGTTGCCATGAACAGCTCACAGATTTCGATGCAATTTTCAAGCAACACCGCAACTTTATCGCCTTTCTGCAAGCCCAGGGAGGTTAGGCTGTTGGCCAGTTTGTTGATGCGGCTGTTCATTTGCGGATAAGTAAACGCGCGATTCGCGTCTTTCAAGGCCGCTGTATCCGGGAACTTCTTTGCATTAATCTTTTGGATCTGACCTAAATTCATCCAATAACCCATACTGATACCTCCACTTCAGAACCTATCTCAAAAATGCAGTTAACCCGCCTGCGGCGGACAGGCGCCCAAGGGCTGTGTTATCCAGGATAAATGGATTACGCATCTATAATAATAAATTTTCCTTTTACAAATTTTAAAAATAAAATTGAAAGAATTCCCTTTTAATAAATTTTTCTTTTATAAAATTTGGAACGCTCAACTCAGGTTTGGTTTTCTTCCAGCTGTTCTATAAATGCCTCAACATTTGTTTGGGTCTGCTCATCTGAAATCATCCGCATATCATTGAGATCGGCATTAATTGTTAAACTGGGCAGACCGGTTTGCTGCTCGAGGCGTTGCGGCATCCCGTAACGGCAGTTGGTATTATTGGGACAGGTTTTGGCATCGTGATAGATGACGCCGTCCACCTTGAACAATTCAAGCATCTTTTTGATGTAAGTTTCTTTTTCATCGTCAGAACGCACGATAAAAAGTTCCGTGTACGCTCTGGCCATGCTGTTGAACGGATCGTTCTCATCCAGGGCTGAAAAGATCCAGCTGTTGCAGTAGGTCGAAGCCAGCACATTGGCCTTCAATCCAGAGAAAAGATCCGAATGAGCTCGCAATCGGCCCCAAACCGGCATGCCGTCCCAGTAGATCCGGAAGCGCTCATCTTCGATCGCACCTTCCTTGTCTTTGATGCGGTCATTTAATTCGGCCAGCAATTTTTTATAGACATCGACCGCTTCCCGGGTGCCGCGACCCACCACCGCCGGGCCCATGAGGGTGGTGCCGTCAAAAAATGTCAGTGGAGACGGTTTGGCGCTTGCCGTTTCAAGAACGTTGCGCCACAGCTCAGAGCACGCTCTGGAAAGTGCGACAACGCGTTTTAACCGATCAAGGTCAAATGACCGGCCGGAGACCTTCTCCAGCGGCTCGATGAGTTCCTGCATCTGCTTGGCGATTGAAGCGACATGAGCTTCGGTGATTTTGCCGACATTTCGATGGGTATAGATGCCCAGCACGGGGGCATCGAACTTTTTGCTGTACCAGGCAAACCAATCCTGCACGTCGCGGCATTGATTCGTGTTGAAGACCAGTACATCGGGTTTGGGAATAGCTTCAATTCCCTTGTAAATCCGGCTGAGAGGCGTCACCCCTCTTAGAAAGGCGCCGATATCGGCGGTGAGATAAGAGCAGATGTCCGGTGAATAACCCAGGGCATTGGCTTCCGGAATCAGTTCGGTGGACATGCGCGTGGCGCCCAGCATGGCGGCATGCGTTTCCGGAAAGTATACCAGAAACCCTAAAGCCCTGAGAATTTCCGCCGGGCCCACACTGGTGCACCAGGCAATCTTGGGTTGACCTTTTTGGGAAGCCGCATCCAGCTCGTGATAATAATCTGCCATAAAGCGGCTGGCTTCAGACGCAGCTTTTAATTTTTTTCTGACAGGTTTTTTTTCATCTGACATGACATATCCCCACATTTACGCACTTTCCAATATCCGATAATTCAAACGTCAAGACCAGGGAACATGGTCTCAGGCTTTTATTACAGGGTTTCAGGTGTCAGGTTTCAGTAAACAGATGACAGAGAACAGAAAACAGAGGACAGATAGGCCGCTTCAGCTTCCATTTTTTCCATCTGTCTTCTGACATCTGACCTCTGTCTTCTAAGCTCTGTCCTCTGTTGTCTGACTTTTGACCTCTGATCTCTGAATCCATAATCCTTAAGGCTTATTCTGCATCGCGTACAACGCTGCGCCGATGGCCCCGGTGAGCTGCGGATAATCCGGAACGAGAATTTTTCTGCCAATCATCTCTTCGGTCATTTTGACCATAAAAGCGTTGTGTGCCACCACACCGCCGGTCATGACAACTTTTTCCGTAAGGGCTTCCATTTCCAAGACGCGCTTAATCATCGAATAGTAGACACCTTTAACGATGTCCGGCAAGTTTTTACCCTGGCGGATATTTTCCAAAACCTCGGTCGCCGAAAAAACCGTACAGAAGCTGCCCAGTTTGATCATATTTTTAGATTGACTGGCGAGGCCGTTCATCTCTTCCAGGGAAACATCCAGTCGCATGGCCATTTCCTCCAGAAAGGCTCCGGTGCCGGCGGCGCATTTGCGATTCATCTTAAATCCGGTGCGTTTGCCTGATGGATCGAGTTTAATGACTTTATTGTCCTGCCCGCCGATATCAATAATGGTGGTTGCAAACGGAAAGTACAGAAAACAACCTTTGGCGTGGCAGCCAATTTCTGTTTTGGTGTCCCGGGCAAATGATACGTTCTTTCGGCCGTATCCGGTTGAAACGGTATTTTTAATATCGCCCTTTTTCGTGCCGGCCATTTTTAAAGCCAATGTAAGACAGGCATTGGCGGTGGCCGTAAAGTCGGTGCCGGATTTCTTAACCGCATGACCGATCAAATTTTTACTGGTGTCGAGGATGGCGACTTTGGTGCGCGATGCCCCCACATCGACACCCGCATAGCACGGTTTTGATTTCATGATGAAAAACGAGTTGCGATCTCGTTAATTAATATTAATAGAAAAAATAATAAAATGCTGGAAACATTTTACTATTTCGACTCTAACCCTTTTACCAGGGCGCTGAGGGTGTTGTTATACGGCGTCTGGGTTGCTGTGCGGGCGCCGTATTCGACAAACTTACCGTTGATAAAATCAATTTCCGTGCGCCGGCCGGCTTCAATATCCATCAACATAGACGGTTTGTGGTCACCGGCATTGCGCATGTACGCCATTGCATGGGGATAAAAATCCCATCCCAGATCAATTTCATTGGCACGGGCAACCTGGATGCATTCTTTTACCAGTGCATCGACAATCTGATAGACGATCGGATCGTTCATCGCGCGCGACATTGTCAGTCCGGTTACGGCACACACCGGATTCATGCAGGCATTCATAACACTCTTGCGCCAAACCATTGAAATAATGTTGTCGGTGTGCTCGGTTTCCAGGCCGGATTTGCTCAGCGCATCGGCAATGCCAATCGCCGAATTGCGGGATTGAGAATCCAGTTCCTGAATGTAATGCGGCGGGTGGTGAAAGGGCAATTTGACATGCCCGGGTCCCGCCAGACCGCATCCGTAATTGACAACAGCGCGCATTACATCCGTCTTGCCCAGTGTTTTTGCCAGTTCAAGTTCCGTATCAATTCCATTTTGCCAGCTGACAATCGCCAGACCCTCTTTGTGAAAGCTTTCAATGGCGGAAGCAATCAGCGGCAGCGCATTGGCTTTGACGGTGATGAAGACCACGTCCGGGTCGTAATCAACCAGTTCATCAACATGGGTGCAGGTTCGGGCCACCTTGTGCTGGATGTTTTCGGCGCCTTCAAGAATAATTCCAGGGTCCAACGCCGGTGCCAGCAGGTCCGGGATGACATCACAAAGGGTGACCTCATAACCGCCCTTGGCCAGAAAACAGGCAACAATGCACCCCACCGGCCCGGCCCCGACCACTGCAAACGATTGGGGACTAAAATTGGACGCAGCACTCATATCCTACCTCTCCATTTCTGTTGTTGTTAACGAAGCGAAATTTGGTCATTTGATATTCGAATTTCGTATTTCCATCCAGCGACTACCTTTCCTGTTTGGGGCGTTCATCTATGACACGCACGGCTTTGCCTTCGCTGCGGGCAATGGCTTTCGCATCGACCACCTCCACATCAACGCCAATTCCCATCATGCCTTTGATGTGACCTGCGATTTTGCCTTCGATTTCATGCCTTCGGTCTTTACCGGCCTCATAAATTTCTTTTTTGCCTTCCACTCGAACGCTGAGATGGTCCAGATACCCTTTTTTGCTCACGATCAACTGGTATTGCGGTTCGACCTCTTCAATTTCCAGCAGGAGGGCTTCAATTTGAGAAGGAAAGACGTTCACACCGCTGATGATGAGCATGTCGTCAGAGCGGCCGTAGATTTTATCCATTCGAATAAAGGTTCGTCCTTCGTGGCCGGGCTCGCGCCACAGGCGTGTAATGTCTTTGGTTCGGTAACGAATCATGGGCATGGCGCGGCGCTGCAAAGACGTAAAAATGAGCTCGCCTTTTTCACCTTCCGGCAGGGGCTCCAGGGTCTGCGGGTCCACGATTTCAGCCAGAAAATGGTCTTCATTGATGTACAGGCCGTTTTGGTCAGCGGCGTCATATGCGACACCGGGTCCGCAGAGCTCGGTTAATCCATATGCTTCCTGGGCTTTGATCCCCATCCGTTCTTCGATCTCCTGCCGCATGGCCTCTGTCCAGGGTTCGGCGCCGAACACCCCGACCCGCAATGGAAGCTTGCGAATATCGACCTTTAGTTCTTCGGCGCGCTCGGCAATGGTCAGGGCATAAGACGGTGTTGCAAACAGAACATCAGATTTAAAGTCCTGCATGATGGTAATCTGACGTTCGGTCATTCCGGCGCCGGTCGGCACCACCGTGCAGCCGATGGCCGTTGCTCCCTGATGGAACCCGAGACCACCGGTAAAAAGACCGTGACCGTAAGCGTTTTGGACCATATCTTCTTTGCGGATACCGGCAGCATGGAGGGTACGGGCCATACATTCGATCCATTGCTCCAAATCCTCCTGGGTGTAGGGGCCGGTGATGGGTTTGCCGGTCGTGCCCGAAGACGCATGCACTCTGACCACTTCTTGCAAAGGCACGGCGCACAGACCAAAGGGGTAATTGTCTCTGAGATCCGTTTTGACGGTAAACGGAAGTTTGGCGACATCTTCCAGGTTATTGAGATCGCCGGCCGCGACACCCATTTCCTTGAACTTATTTTTATAGAACGGCACCTTCTCAGATACCCATGCCACGGTTTCTTTCAGTTTCTCCAACTGAAATTTTTTAAGCGCATCCACCGGCATGCATTCAAACTTATCGTTCCAGGGCATGATCTTCCTCCTTTTTAGGTGACGACGTTGCTGTGACAACCACTAACCGAAATTTTATTAGAAAGGCCGACGGGCAACTGAGAACCGATTGTACCCCGTTGCCCATTATACTGTTAAAACGGGGCCTGAAGCATTATCGCCGCTAAATCATGCCGCCTTGGCGGCGGCTTCAAAGCCGAGCTCAAAGGCCTTGATATTGATATCGACAAAAGCCTTTTTAGTGGATGTCCGAATGGCTTCCTTAACATTTTCGGTCGATACCGGCATAATTCCGGTCTGAATCAACGAGCCCAGCAAGACCATATTCAAAGACATGAAATTGCCGGCCTGTTTTGCCAGGGCCTGGGCATCAAAAGCCACCATTCGGGCGGTTTTTTGGCGGATCAATTTCTGAAGCTCGTTTAAATCCGGATAAGTGCCTTTGCCGATGGCCACCGTGAACGGCGGCAGCGGGGCCGTATTCGTAATCACCACGGTTTCGGCATTGCATTTGTTTAACGCGCGCAGCGTTTCCGAGGGCTCAAAGCCCAACAGCACATCCGCTTCGCCATCTGAAATAATCGTACTTTCCGCATCGCCAAAAACCACTGCGGATTCAACGACACCGCCCCTTTGAGCCATGCCGTGGATTTCACTCATGCGCACGGGGATGTCGGCCAGCAGCGCCGCTTCTCCGAGCACTTTGGATGCCAGCAGGTTTCCCTGTCCGCCAACAGCTACGATGATCAGTCTTTTTGTTTCCATAAAAAAATCCCTATAAGTTTAGTTTGGTCTTATTTACATGGATGGTTATCAGAATCATTTTTTGCTTATTATGTCTCTCATGGAGTAATGGAGTACTGGAGTGTTGGAGTACTGGATTGCTGATCCAATGAAAGAACACCAGTTCAATTTTTTACGCCTTACTCCAATACTCCATTTCTCCATCACGCCAATAATTATGAAGATCTGATTTTTTCTTTCGACCGTACCGGCACGATTGCTTTTTCCGGGCAAATTTGGGCGCAAACAGCGCAGCCTGAACACAGATCTGCGTTGATGTGGACTCTTTCGCCTTCGATGTAGAACGCCGGGCAGGCCAGTTCATTGACGCACTCGCGGTGATCCTTGCATTTTTCATTAATATAAAAGGGCTTGCCTCTGGCTTTTTTCAAGCTCTGGGCATAAAGGGTGCAGGCTTCTTTGGATATGATGACCGATACGCCCTCGTAATCGATGGCCTTCTTGAGGGCTGCGATGCTCTTATTGACCCGATAGGGTTTGATGACCTCCACGTGAGGTACCCCGATAGCTCGGACGACTTTTTCAATCGATACCCGGCCATAGCCTGTCAGGTTGAAATCTTGCATGTCAACGCCTGGATGGGGCTGATGTCCGGTCATCGCAGTGGTACTGTTGTCCAGAATGACCAGGGTAAAATTATGATTGTTAAAAACGGCGTTGACCAGACCGGGGATGCCGGAGTGGAAAAAAGTTGAATCGCCGATAAAGGAAATGACTTTTTTATCGGTGGAGGCTGAAAAACCGCAACCCGTGCCGACCGATGATCCCATACACAAGAGGAAATCCGCTGTTGAAAGCGGTGGCAGCACACCGAGGGTATAACACCCGATGTCAGTGGGATAAATGGTGCCGAGGCCTTCGGCCGCTTTCTTAACGGCATAGTAAGTGGCGCGATGGGAACAACCGGCGCACAAAGTAGGCGGCCGCTGGGGCAATTCCGGGACATCGGAAATATCCGGTTTAACGGCGGGTGTATAAGGTACTGAGAAAAACCGGGCGATATTTTCTCTTACCTGTGCGGGGTCGTATTCGTAAAGGCGGCTAAACAGGTCCTTGGCTTTTCCGCGAATCGGCAGGATTAGGCCTTCCTCCTGGGCAAAGGCCTTGACCTGTTCTTCCATATAGGGTTCGCCTTCTTCGATTATCAGCACTTTTTCACATGCCTTCAAAAAGGGCTTAATTATTTTTTCGGGCATGGGGTAAGAAAATCCGATTCGCAGAAACCTGACTTTATCGGCGATATCTAATTCTTTAATGGCGTCTGATGCGTAATTGTAGCTGACCCCATTGCAAATGATACCCCATTTCCCATTGCCGGTGATGAAATTATACTGCGAGGCTTCCGAGAATTCCTTTGCCTTTTCAATGTTTTCCAGGAGTTTAACATGCAATTTCCTGGAAACAGCCGGCACGGTGACCAGATTGAAAGGATCTTTAACGAAATCGCCTTTGGTCTGGGGTGCCTTTATTTCTCCCAGGGTGACAATGGCGGAGGAGTGGTTGATGCGGGTAGTGGTGCGAAAAAGGACCGGCTCCTGCAGTTTTTCAGAGATCTCAAAAGCATAGGCAATTAAATCTTTGGCTTCTTCCACGCTCGATGGTTCCACCAGCGGCAGCCCCGACAGTTTGGCATAATAGCGGTTGTCCTGCTCATTCTGACTGGAAAACATATAGGGGTCGTCAGCAGTAAGCACGACCATTCCGCCTTTGACACCCACGTAGGCCAGTGTCATCAGCGCGTCTGCGGCGACATTTACGCCCACATGCTTCATGACACACATGCTGCGCAAGCCGGAATTGGCCGCTGCAGCCGCCACTTCCATGGCTACCTTTTCATTGGTGCTGTATTCAAAATACAGATCGCTTTCCTGGGCCATCTGAAAAAAATTCGAAGAAATTTCGGAAGAGGGTGTGCCCGGGTAGGTACTGGCAACTGCAACACCCGCTTCGATTGCGCCCCTGGCAATGGCTTCATTGCCCAGCAGCAGCATTTTTTGACCTGGATTTTTGGTGAGTAGTTTGTGCATGGCAACATCCTTTATCAATTTATTTGTATTTGAAGGCCTAATTGGCGTATTTAATTCATCTGATTTTTTTAGCTATTTTTTAAATTCGTGTCAATTATACCGCTTTCCATATTAATATTCGAGAATACGGAATTGGGGTATAAGTGGTTGTCAAAAAAACGTTTGAATATCGGAACGTTTTTTTGACAACCACTATAGAATAACGGAACGTTTTTTTGACAACCCCTATAAATGGGCCAACTCCATTTTCTTGTTGAATCTTGTAATTAGCTACATTAAAGCTACATTGTAGATTCTGTCAAGCTAAAATGTTGAAAACCTTATCCAGATTGGTGCATTCACCGCGCGCTATGCTCGAGGCGCCGATGACGCGGGGTTGTTGGTTTTTGCCTTTGCCGCTGAGAGGCTCCGCATACCTGCGGGATGACCGACCAGTTAGAATTATTTAGCTTTAAGAAAGGAAAATTTAATGATTGTCCGAAATCTAAACGACAAAGCGGTTATGGAGACCACTTATCTGGCCCATGGGGGTGCCATTGCGCAGATGATTCTGGACCGCCGCATTTTAAAGGAAATCGGTTTTTTGGCGCTTGCAACGTTGGAACCGGGTAAGAAAATCGAAGCCCATGTGGATCCCATGGAGGAAATCTATTTTGTGTTGCGGGGCTCCGGTGAAATGGATGTGGATGGCGAAAAACGCCAGGTCGGGCCGGGGGATGCCACCTGGATCCCGACCGGATCATCTCACAGCCTGTTGAATAATGAAAATGAGGACCTGGTAATTCTTGTTGTGGCGTCACCTAACTGGTAGGCGGATAAGGCTTTGGGAACCAATCACCGGCTTCTATCCACGGGTGACTTGCAACAGGCCTCAAATAGGTGTCAGGTGTCAGGAAAAAATAAGATTCAGGTGTCAGCAATAAGATGGTTTCAGGTGTCAGGTTTCGGGTGTCAGTCTTTGGCCCAGAAGGGCTATCTGTTGGCATTGAAACCAATGAGACGAAAGCGGTGACGGAGAAATCTCAGCTCTCGGTATGACATTCACCATGCTGACACCTGAAACCAGACACCTGAACACTTTTTTAAGATCTGACACCTGAAACCTGACACCCGGGAACCTGCCACTTGCCCGGAGCTAACTCGTTAAGGGAGATGTTTACAGAAATTTTGCGGCGTTACCTAACCGGGCTTGCTGCGGGTATAGATAGTTTTATACTTTTCCGGCATTTTGGTCATGCAATTGTTGCAACCGGGCTCTTCATCGGGATGAAAGGCTTCCAGATGAACCTCCAGACCGATTTCCCGGTACGTGTCGGCCATTTCCGACAGGCGGGGTTCATCGTAGGTGGCCTGTCTCTCCCACCCCTGACGGGCCAGTTCTTCTTCCCGCGTCACCCCATCACGCTCCCTTATATTCAGGCTTCTTGCGACCAACAGTTGAAAGCCCTTCCAGGGCATCGGCCGTGCTGAAAATATCGTTCAGGCGCGCCAGCTCGATTTCCACCGCCGCGTCAATTGATTTTCCGATCTGTTCATCGATGATTTCATTAGCGATTTTGAGCGCCAGCGGTGCTTTGTAGCCGATTATCTTGGCTGTTTTGGCTGCCATTTCACCCGGCACGCCCTCGGGCAGTTGTCCGTTCAAAAGCCGGGCTGCATTTTCGCTGCTGCACAATTGGGCCAGCGGTTTAAATTGCTCAGGGATTTCACGCTGTCGGTATTTGTCTGATTTGCCTTTCGACCCCAATTCGGTTATGGCGGAAGCCACCTCAGCCGGCGCTACCAGACGCGTAACGATGCCAAGCTTATGGGCATCGTCAGCACGGATGGGGCTGCCGGTAAAGACGTAATATTTGGCAAGCTCCGGTCCGGTAAAACGGGCCATGCGCAGCATACCCCCCAGACCTGGAAAGATGCCGATTCCGGTTTCCGGAAACCCCATGGACCCGGCAGGCGTGGCGATAATGGCCTGACAGGCCAGGGCGAGCTCACTGCCGCCGCCTAAACTCAGACCGTCGAGCAGGGCAATTGTCAGTTTGTCTGAATTTTCGATAGCAATGAGCAGCTCGTGACCCTTGCGGGTGAATTCAGCGATCTGAGCTATTTGATCCGCTTTAATCTTGTCCACAAAATACTTAATATCCGCCCCGGCCACAAAGGCCTTGCCGGCGCCCTGAAATACAATGGTCCTGACATCAGAATTCGCTTCGGCTTCTTCAAACTGCTGTCTCAGTTGCGCCACCACCGTTTCGTTTAAGGCATTCATCACTTCGGGGCGGTTGATGGTGATATAAGCGACGGCATCTTTGACTTCCAGATCCACAAAATTAAACGCAAACGGTTTGCCGATCTCATATTGCTGTGCGAGAACCTGCGGCATCTTGAAATCAGGGTATTTTTGGGTAATGGCCGCCACGGCTTTGTAGGTCTTTTCGATGCCGATCTTATTCATGATTTCAAAGGGTCCCATCAGCCAGCGCAGACCGATTTTTGCCCCCCGATCGGTGTCCTCGATGGAAGCAACACCTTCATCCACCAGCGCCGCCGCCACCCCGAGGCACACGCCGTAAAAACGATCCTTAACAGCCTGGAGTTTGTCTTCGTCCACATCGCCGCTTAGATCCCAGTTTTCATTTTTATTTTTCTGGGTTTTAATGATCTCGGCCGTGGCATAAAATGACCCCAGTTCGTTTCCCAGGGTGGTCGAGGCGTGCACAGCGATGGGGATACCGGTAACATTCATGAGCTCAAAAGGCCCCATGCCGATTTTAAACGCCTGTTTGGCGGCCTCTTCAATGGTGGGAATATCGGCCACGCCTTCTTCCAGCATACGGGCGGCTTCGTTTAAAAACGGCACAAAGAAGCGGTTGACGGCAAAGCCGGGCGCATCTTTGACAACGATGGCAGTTTTACCGTGAAGCTTGGCTGCCAGAAGTGATTTTTCCAGGGTTTCGGCGCTGGTTTTTTCGTGTGGAATGACTTCCAGCAGACGATTTTTAGCCGGGTGATAGAAGTAATGCAGTCCCACAAAGCGATCCGGGCGGGCGGTTTTTTCAGCAAATTCGTGAACGTAAAAACTGGAAGTGTTGGTTGCCAGAATGGTCTTCTCCGAGCAGATCCGATCCAGTTTATCAAAAAGATCGAATTTAACCTGCTTGTCTTCAAATACGGCTTCAATGACCAGGTCGGCGTCAGCCACTATTTCAAAATCGCAGGTGCCGATGATGCGTGAGAGGATATCGTGAACCTGTTCCGGGCTGAGAATCTTGCGCTCAACGGCTTCTTTCAGTGTTTGCCGGATGGTATTAATGCCGCGTTCGACAAATTCTTCCTTCATATCCACTATAACGACGTTGATGCCTTCCTGGGCAATTTTTTGGGCGATACCGCTGCCCATATTACCCGCACCGATAACCGCAATTTTTTTTATCTGTGACATATAATCCCCCGCGTGAATTGAATATTGAATAATGAATATTGAATAATTTAAAGGGATGAGACCTAATATTCAGTTGCAAATATGATATTTTAGTAAAATTGAATTCCATCCTTAAATATTCAATCTTCAATCTACAGTTTTCAATCTTACCTGTTCTTCCAAACCGGTTTGCGTTTTTCTTCGAAGCTTTTGATACCTTCCAGCACGTCTTCGGTTTTCATCAATGTGTTCAGAAAAAGATCGCTGACGCTTTCGATGGCCTGCGGGAACGGTAAACCCAGGTGCTTTTTGACCGCCTGTTTATTCAATCGTATAATGAGCGGGCTGTTGTATTGAATTTCCTTAACGAGCCTATCGGTGGTATCGGCCAGCTGATCATCGGTGACAGCATAACAGACCATTCCCATCTGCCGGGCTTCTTCAGCGCTGTAGCGTTTGCCGGTGGTGCAGATTTCAATTGCCTTCGCGGGACCCACCAGGTGAGGCAACCGTATGGCCGCGTAAGGCGGTAAAAATGCGAGCTTGATTTCAGGCTGGCCGAACAGCGCACTTTGGGCTGCCACAATGATGTCACAGGCAATGGCAACCTCCATGCCGCCGCCCAGACAGGCACCGTGCACCGAAGCGACGACGGGGATCTCGAGCCGGTCAATCAGTTCTAACATGCGGTTAAAGGTCTGAATCATCCGGTTGACATTTTCCGGCTTGTGATCGGCGACTTCAACACCGGCGCAAAAACTGGTTCCTGCGCCATTGATCACCAGGCATTTAAGTTCATCGTCAGCCGCGAGGCCTCCCAGTTCGGCGATTAGTTCATTCATCATTTCAATGTCTAAAACATTGTGTTTGGGCCGATCGAAAGTAATCCGCACGACCCCGTCTGTATTATCCACTTTCAGATGCTGATATTTGCTCATGGTTTTGGTTCCTTTACACTGCTAATTTTTTAACCACGAAGGGCACGAAGGGCACAAAGCTCACAAAACTCCTTCGGAGTTTATTATAAATGGTCTTCTTTGTACGCTTCGTGATCTTTGTGGTTTTTTACAAAATAGGTTTCAGCTTGGCCAGACAAAATACCAAACACCAAACACATATTACGGTTTTACAAATACATAATTTAATTGCCCGTTTGGCAGCGTATTGACAACGGCTTGCATCTCCATGCCCACCTGGATATCTTCGTCTGTCAGGTCTTTGGCAATTCTGCCAAACACTTTATAGTCACCGTAATCCAGAAGGGCGATGCAGTAGGGAACATCTTTTTCGAATCCAATGGGTGCATATTGCAGTTTGCTGTAGCTTACCAGTTTGCCTTTGCCGCTGACTTCAAACCACTCCATGTTACTGGCCAGACACTTATGGCAATCGGCCCGTGGCGGGAAGAAAGACAATCCGCAATCTTTGCATCGGGTTCCCATGACCTTGTTGTCTTTCAGGTAATCGATAAAATCGTTTGTTTTGGTAATCGAAGTGAAGCTGACCGTACCGAATTGTTTGAATCGATCATCGACATCTTTTTTTTGACTCATCATTTATTCTCCGATTGACGGTTACCGTCTGAAAATTAAAAATAATCACGAAAACACGAAATTATAAAAGCACGAAATTTAATTATTTGTTTCGTGTTTTCGTCCTTTCATGCTTTCGTGGTGAGAAAACTTAACTAGCGGCCCAAAATAGTCACGTTTCCATACAGCCCCACACCGCCGATGTTATGAACCAGCCCGATTTCCGGATTCTTAACCTGGATATTGCCGGCCTCGTCTCTGAGTTGCAAGACGATGGTGCGGATCTGGGATCCACCGGTAGCTCCAATGGGGTGGCCTTTGGATAAAAGACCGCCATCGACATTCACCGGAATGCTGCCTTCCTTATAGGTCTCTTTGGCTCTGATCAATTCCTTGCCTTCACCCGGGTTGGCAAACCCTAGATTTTCATAGGCCATCATTTCCGCGATCGTAAAACAATCATGTACTTCGGCAACATCGATGTCTTTGGGACCCACGCCGGCCATCTGATAGGCTTGCTGGGCTGCCTTTTCAGCAACGCTTAATCCCGTAAACAGATCTCTGCCAGCTAAATTGACACTGGTGGTTGCTGCACCTACGCCCAAAATCCAGACCGGTTTTTTCGAAAAGGATTTGGCTTTTTCTTCACTGGCAACGATAATGCAGGAGCTGCCATCGGCATTGGCACAGCAATCTCCCACGCGCAGCGGACTGGCCACCGGGCCGGCCATGCGGTTTTCCGGATCTGAAAACATCTCAAACTCAACCGGCTTGCGGTAAACAGCGCGATCATTTAATTGACCGTAAGTTGCCGCCTTAACCCGGATCAGTGCCAGATCGTCTAAGGTGGTGCCGTATTTTTCCATATGGGCTTTGGCGTACATGGCATAGTAAGCCGGCATCATCGTGCCAAAGGGGCTTTCCCACTGAATGTCAGCTCCCCGGCCCATGCGCTCCTGGGATTCGGAAGAACTGATTTCCGACATTTTTTGAAATCCGATCACCGCCACCGCATCGTGCAGTCCCGCTTTGACCAGCGAATAGGCGAGTTTTAGTCCGGTGCTGCTCGACGAGCACAGGGTTTCGACATAAAAAGTCGGCTGTGGGTTCAAGCCTAAATATTCCGCAAAAACACCGGCCGGTGACCGCTGTTTGTCGTATTCGGGTGCCGAGCAGATGACCGAAGCATCGATATCCGTGGTGCTCATCTGCGCATCCTGCATAGCCTCCTTGAATCCCTCAAATACCAGCTCCCGGATAGAGCCCGGGTAACTTCTCACAAATGTACTCTGTCCGACTCCGACAATCGCTACTTTTCCCATAATCTACCTCTTTCGTTTTTTTGTAATAAACTGTTTTCAATTCCTGAGTGAGAATTTTTTTCGTCGGGTTAGGCCGCACAAGGGTTTCCGCCAAGGCGTACTTGAAGTACGTTGCAGGTGGAAAACCCGCGGAGAACGAAGGCCAGTGGAAAAAGGGCCACTCAGGAATTGAAAACTAGATATATTGACCGCCGTCAACTTTAATAACTTCCCCGGTGATGTGTTTAGCCTTGTCAGATGCCAGAAAGCTCACCAGATAGGCAAGGTCTTCGGGCTGTCCAACCCGTTTAAGGGCGCTTTCAGCCATGGCCATATCGATAATTTTATCTCTGGCTTCGGATTCCTTAAGCATCGCGGTTTCGATCAGACCGGGGGCCACGGCGTTAACCGTGACGTCAAAGGCACCCAGTTCCTTTGCAAGTGCTTTGGTGAATCCAATGATACCGGCCTTGGATGCAGAATAATTGGTCTGGCCGAATTTGCCCCGCAACCCGTTAATGGAGGTCACGTTGATAATCTTGCCGTATTTTTGCTCCTTAAAAAGCGGGGCCACATGGCGGGTGAAGTTAAAATAGCCTTTCAGGTTGACCTCCAATACCCGATCCCATTGTTCTTCGGTCATTTTCCAGGACACCCCGTCCCAGTTCATGCCGGCGTTGTTGACCAAAATGTGCAGACTGCCGAACGCTTCAACGGCGGCTTTGACCACATTTTCAGCGTCGCTAAAGGAAGCGATATCACATTGCACCGCGAGGGCCTTGCGGCCCATTGCCTGAATTTCTTCCGCATATTTGATGGCTTCGGCTTCGTGTTTGCGGTATGTCAGGCAAACATTTGCTCCCTCGCTGGCCAGTTCGAGTGAGGCGGCCGCACCTATTCCCTGTGAACCTCCGGTCACCAACGCATTTTTGCCTTCCAGTAGCATAGGGTCCTCCTCATAGATAAAGGGTTTTCATCTTTCTAAAATTTGAAACGGTCATTTTAGGTAATTGGAACTATTGGTTTATTTGATGGTCTTATAAAATGTCGAAGCTACATTAAAGCTTGGACCTTATTTAAGTCAATAAAAATTCTTGACATGGATATAGTTACATTGTAGCTAAAACGTAGTTTCAAATTTTGGCATTAAAAGCAAGCAAAAAATTTAAAAAGGAGGATAAAATGACAGGCGTACCTGAAAAAATACAAACCTGGCAGATGGTCCAGCCCACTACCTTTGACAGGGAAACCAAAGAGGTGACTCCGGGGAAAATTGAAAAGATCGAACTACCGGTTCCGGAACTGAAGCCCGGTGAAGCACTGGTTGAGGTTGCCGGTTGTGGCGTCTGTCACACCGACCTGGGATATTTTTATGACGGCGTGCCCACGGTTTCAAAACCGCCGTTGACACTCGGACATGAAATATCCGGTACGGTGGTTGCCGGGGACGGGCAGTGGGTCGGCAAAGAAGTCGTAATCCCTGCCGTGATGCCATGCCGCCAATGTATCCTTTGTAAAACCGGCCGGGGCAACCGCTGTCTCAATCAGAAAATGCCGGGAAACAGCCTCGGGCCTTACGGCGGGTTTTCAAGTCATATCCCGGTGCCCAGTGTAGATTTGTGTGAGGTAAAGAACAGGGGTGACATTCCGCTGGCGCATCTGGCGGTGGTTGCCGATGCAGCGACTACCCCATACCAGGCCGCCAAAAGGGCCGATTTTCAGCCGGGCGATAATGTAGTGGTGATTGGTATTACCGGTGGTGTCGGACAGTACATGGGGCAAACGGCTAAAGCACTGGGTGCCAATACGGTTGTGGGTATTGCGCGCAACCCCGCTAAACTGGAGCGGGCCCTGAAATACGGGACCGATTTTGTCATCAATTCAACCGACAAAGATGCTAGGGCGGTTTCCCAGGAATTTAAAACCATTTGCAAAGAAAATGGACTGCCGAGCTTCGGCTGGAAGATCTTTGAAATCACAGGTGCCAAAGCCGGTCAGGAAATTGCGCTGAGCCTGCTAAGCTTTGTGGGCAAATTGATTGTCGTCGGGTTCGGACTTGCAAAGGCCGAATACATGTTCGGCAAATTGATGGCCTTTGATGCGGATATCCTCGGGACCTGGGGATGTCTGCCCGAATACTATCCCATCGTACTGGATATGGTTGTTAAAAAGAAAATCGACATCGAAGCGTTTGTGCAAACACGGCCGATGAGCACAATTGTGGAAACCTTTGATGAGGCCCACAAAGAGTCCCCCGATAAACGGATTGTGCTGACGCCTGATTTTTAAGCCCTAAACAGACTCATGACGACAAATAACGCAGCTTAACGCAAACATATCAATATTAAAGGAGGTAACGACTATGGCTTTAGACTGGATGCCCCGTGATAATGAATTAAAAGACCACATGCTGCACACCGATGTGCACTGGGGAAAGGATGAGGAAGCTCCCTGTGTGGTGTTTGAGAAAAGACCCCTGACCGACCCGAAAGGAAATGTGCAGGCAGGGTTGTATGTTGCCTGGATTCGCCTGAACAACCCCCGGCAGTACAACTCCTATACCACCGAAATGGTCAAGGGTGTGATTGCCGGTTTTGAGAATGCATCCTTGGATAGAAGTATAGTGGCGGTGGTATTTACCGGCACGGGCCCTTATGCGTTCTGCACCGGCGGGAATACCAAAGAATACAGCGAATATTACAGCCGGCGCTGTGATGAATACGGCCAGTACATGGAGCTGTTCAACCACATGGTGGATGCGATCCTGGCCTGCAAAAAGCCGGTCATTTGCCGGGTTAACGGCATGCGGGTGGCCGGTGGTCAGGAAATCGGCATGGCCTGTGATCTTGCGGTTTCATCCGATCTGGCGATCTTTGGCCAGGCCGGCCCGCGCCACGGGTCCGCACCGGTTGGGGGCTCATCGGATTTTCTGCCCTGGATGCTCAGCAACGAAGATGCCATGTGGAACTGCGTCTCCTGCGAGATGTGGTCCGCCTACAAGATGAAAGCCAAAAATTTAATCAGCAAAGTGGTGCCGGTTTTGAAAGTGGATGGCGAATGGGTGCGCAACCCCATGATCATCACCGATAAATATGTCGAAGACGGTGAGATCGTTTACGGCGAGTATAAATCCGGTGAGGCGGCTAAAGAAGCCCGGGCCCTGGTTAAGCAGCATCAGGCCAACGCCGATTTTGAACTGCTGGACAAAGAGGTCAATAAGATCGTCTGGACGTTTGCCAACCTGTTCCCCGGGTGCCTGATCATGTCCATTGACGGCATCCGCCAGAAAAAGAAATACTTCTGGGATATGTGCAAGAACCACAATCGTCACTGGCTGGCCGCCAACATGTCCGGTGAGGCCTTTCTGGGATTCGGGGCCTTTAACACCAAGAAAATCACCGGTCAGGATGTGGTTGACTTTGTTAAATTCCGCCAGAACGTTGCCGAAGGCAGAGACTGGGATATGGATATGTTCGCAGAGGTTATGGGTAAACCGCAAAAGTAACTTTACCTGAATTTGCATCGTGCAAAATCTAGGTAAAATCTGTGATTGTATGAATGGCAGGACGAACACGCAACAGTGTTCACCTGCCATTTTTTTATCCCAACCAGGGCATTATCCGCTTTTAACCCTTCCAGTATTGCCTGGGTTACAAATGGAATTCCCTTGACTGTTAAGCGAAGCCACTGATATTGGATTTGATATCGTATCCATTTTCAGACCTGTCTATCTGTGAATATGACTGCTTCTCTGTCAAAAGAGGATATTGTGTCGACCGCCAAGGGCGATGTGCGCTTTCGTTCTTTTTGCAAACCGGATGAAATCCGACAATATGATTTTGCTTCTGAATTTAAGGCGCACGGCGATTACAAATCGCTTTATACCCGAAGGGAAAGCCTGGAAGAGAATGCAGAGCTTCCCGATGCAAACGTGGTGCTGGCGCTTGCGCAAACGCAAAAGATCATCGGTTTTGGTGTCCTGGCCTATCCCGAAGCCGGTGAACGCTGGTTGGAACTGGGTGCGGGAGTCATGATGGAAGTTAAGGTTATTGAGGTTGCGCGAAACTGGCGAACAAACAATATTGCATCGCTTATCCTCAAGATGGTGGTTGACTATCCGCAAATTGAAGATAAGATCTTCTACATGGTGGGTTATTCCTGGACGTGGGACCTGGTGGGAACCAAAAAAACAGCCGAAGAATACCGGGCGATTCTGATACACTTATTTGAACGCTACGGATTTCAGGTGTATCAGACGAATGAACCCAACATCTGTTTGAAGCCGGAAAATGTTTTCCTGTGCCGTGTGGGCGACAGCATATCTAAAACGACCAGAGACCGTTTCAAGTGGCTGCGATTTGGGCTGAGTCCTTGGACTTGGAATGTTGACTGAAGTTATATACTGGCGCGTGGCAGATTAGAAAAGGGGTCTGCTCGGTTTTTATTTGATAAGGCCTAACTCCCGTCTTATACAGAACCTTAAATCGAGGAGAAAAAATGAGCGCCAATCGTATGGTTTGGTTAAACGGAGATTATATTCCCTGGGAAAATGCCACCGTGCACATCATGAGTCACAGCTTCGGCCGGGGGTCGGCCATTTTTGAGGTCATCAGTTTTCATGGCACCGGGCGCGGGCCGGCTGTCTTTCGACTTCAAGCGCACATCGAGCGCCTGTTTCGGTCCGCGGAGCTTCTGGAAATGGAGTTGCCTTATTCAAAAGAAGCGTTATGTGATGCCGTTGCCGGCACGATAAAGCGCAACGGACTCAGGCAGGGTTTCATCAAAATAATATGCTTTTATCCCGAAGTCTCATTTGAAATTATCCCGCCCGAGAGTCCGTTGAGTGTTTCTGTTTTCGCGCTCGATCCTGAACAGGATCTGGGCGGTCTTGGCGATTATTTCAAGGAGGGAACAACCGTTTATGTCAGCAACTGGCGCAAGCTGGATCCCAGGACCGTTCCGATTGAAGCCAAAGCCGCCGCCAACTATTTAAACGGCATGGTAGCCCGTTTGGAAGCTCGAAAAAACGGCTTTAAAAATGTCATTATGCTGGATACACAAGGATTTATTGCTGAAGGGGGCACCGAATCCGCATTTCTGGTAAAAGACGGTTGTCTGCTGACACCTTCGACCGGAACGGTCCTAAAAAGTATCACCCGCATGTCGATTCTCGAATCGGCCAGGGAAGCGGGTATCGAGTGCATTGAAAAGCAGTTAAAACCTGAGTTGCTGGATAGTGCTGCAGAAATCTTTTTATCCAGCACCCCTTTCAAGGTTCTGCCGGTCAAGCAGATCAATGACCGCAAACTGCCTGATGCGCCCGGACCCGTAACCCGCCAAATCGCCGAGCTCCTAAACGCCGTCATCGGCGGCAATGACGATCGCTTCGAGAATTGGCTCTATTTCGTTAAATGAAGCAAAATCGGGTGCTCGAACAGACGATGCAAACGGATATTCAAAGAATCCTCAAGGGCGATCAGCTGGCCGGCGCCAGATTGATCCGGCTGCTTGAAGAAGGCGACCCGGACGGAATGGCGGGGCTCAAAGCCATATTCGCGCGCACCGGAAGAGCATTTATTCTGGGGATCACCGGTCCGCCGGGTTCCGGCAAATCAAGCCTGGTGGGTCACATGATCACTGAATGTCGCCGGCGGGATTTGAAAGTGGGCGTGGTGGCGGTTGACCCCTCGAGCTCGCTGACAGGTGGCGCATTTTTGGGAGACCGTCTGAGAATGCGACAGCATACCGAAGACGCCGGGGTGTTCATTCGATCGATGGCCACGCGCGGGCATCTGGGCGGATTGAGCACCACGACCCGCGAAGTCGCGCTGGTACTGGATGCCATGGGATATGACGTTGTGATGATTGAAACCGTCGGCGTCGGGCAGGATGAAGTCGAAATTGCCGAATTTGCGCACACCACAATTGTGGTCAGTTTGCCGGGGACAGGGGATGATATTCAGGCCTTGAAAGCCGGATTGCTGGAAATCGGCGATGTTTATATCGTCAACAAGGGCGACCGGCCGGGTGCCGATGACGAAGTAGCCCGGCTGCAGGGCATGCTGGAAATGGGAAAAAGACCGGAGGCCAGCTGGATTGCACCGGTCCTTAAAACGGTGGCCGTCAAAGGCGAAGGCATTTCAAAGGTGGTCGATGCCTGCTGGAATCACCGCCAGCATCTGCTCGATCGGGGATTGTTTAAGAAACACACCAATCAGCAGACAATTCGCCTGTTTCAGCGCCTTGTTATGGATCTGGCGGCCAACAAAATTTTCAATTGCAACCGTGAATCGGCTGCGTATCAAACCTTGCTAAAGAACTTAAAGGACCGCAAAATCGATCCGGTCACGGCTGCTGAAAACCTTGTTAAAAAAATGAAAGTTAAAATTTAATTATTTATATTTAAATTACTTATTTCATTAACTATTTTATTGCTTAATATTTCAACCATCCGGCTTTTGATGGCAATAAGGGCTTCATAGTTCTCATCCGCTAAAGGCACCTTGATAACCGACTTTTGAACTCGCAGTGCCGTTTGTTTCTGCGGATCGATTATTTTCCAGAACACCTCCAAAAGCACATCTTTACCCCAGCGACCTTCAAAACGCAGGATATTCAGCGCAACTTGATACCGCGGATCGAAGCTGACATCCCAGGGATAAACGGCCACCTGTTCTGTGTCCAGCAGCAGAGAGATATTTTTCGCCAGCACTCTTGCGAAATCTTCATCCAGGCGACCGGCCCAGCGGTGGAATTCATCAATTCGCAGCTTATTGGGGCCCGTGCGGGTGACAATCTGAGGGCGATCCAGCACTTCAGGAATGGCCACCGGACCGACTCCGACGGAAACCGTTTGACCGGCAACGACGGTGTTGGCCGTTGTCTGCGGCACGCTGATCGAGTTTAAGGTGTAAAATTCCGCCTGGGGCGTACTGCTGCATCCGGTGAGCAATAGGGCGGCCAACGAAGTCAGCCATATGATTTTGTAAGATAATAAAGTGCGCGTCATGGTGCTTTTCCTTTCCCGAAGATCAGCGCATCCGGATGGCGTTCCAGATAGTCTAGCAGAACACGAAGGGAACGTGCGGCTTCGCCCAGCTCTTTAAGCGCCTGTCTTAATTCATGCTGCATTGGCGCATCTTTGCCCAGCGTGCCCTCAACCGAAACCAATGTCTGCTGGGCCTGGTCGAGGGCCGCTTTAATGGCCGGGGCGACATTCGTATTTAAATTTTGCACAAGCTTGCGGGTCTCCCGCAGGGTTTGATCCAAGGCCTGAACGGCTTGCAGCAGCTCGTCCGAATCGGTTATATTTTTCAGGTTTTGAAGGGTACCTTCCAGGTCTTTGCTGATCTTTTCGATGGGCACCGTTTCGATTTTGCTCAAGATTTTATCGACCCGGCTCGTAATGAGCTGCAGCGGCGTGGGAATAGTGGGCAACTCTGCATATTTTCCCCCATAAAGGACCTTTGCGGGGGCTGCATCCGGATAAATATCCACATCGATGAACAGCTGGCCGGTCAGCAAGCTTCCGGTTTTCAGCTGGGCCCTGAGCCCTTTGGCGACCAGCGTTTCGATTTGGGTTTTGTTATCCAATGTAGTTTCACCCATGGTTTCCCAGCGTTGGGGCTCGGTTTCAATCAGGACTTTAATCTGCGGGGTGAGCGTTTCCTGGTTAAATACGGCTTTGATATCGGCCACCTGTCCGATTTTGATGCCTCTGAATTCGACCGGCGCGCCAACGGTTAGGCCGCGGATGGATCCTTTAAAATGTAGAATATAATGCTCTTTTTCGGTAAAGGTCCTCTCAAAAATGCTATCCTGGGAGTCATACAACCTGAACACCTGGCCCTCCTGAGCAGGCCCGCCGGATTCAAGGCTGGTGGGCGTCTCAAATGCGATGCCACCCATCATGATCGATACCAGCGATTGGGTGTTGAGCTTGATGCCGCCGGCGTCCAGTTTCAAATCCAATCCACTGGCATTCCAGAAACGGGTGTTATTGCGCACCATTTTGTCATGCGGCGCATTGACAAAGATTTTGATACCCAGGGAGTGCCCGTTCTCCTCCAGTTCATATCCGATCACCTGGCCCACCTGTATTTGCCGGTAATATACCGGCGCGCCGATATCCAGTGAGCCGAGGGAATTTGCTCGCAGCAGGAAGTGGCGGCCGGGCACGCCGGTGGTGACAACCGGTGGTATCTCGAGCCCTTCAAACCGCCGCGACGACTTGCCTTCCATTCCCGGATCCATACCGATGTAAGCGCCCGAAAAAAGTGTCCCCAGACCCGAGACACCACTGGCGGTTACCCGGGGGCGCACCACCCAGAAACGGGTGTTTTCGGTCAGAAAAGGCTCGGCTTCTTTGACCAGTTCGGCCGTGACTATCACCCGGGACAAATCCGCGTTAAAGCGGATGCTCTGCACCTGTCCAAGCTTTACATCCTTGTATTTCATCAGGGTTTTACCGGCTTCCAGTCCTTCTGCGGATTCAAAGGTGATGGTCACCATTGGACCCTTTTCCGACAGGCCTTTATATGCAAGCCATCCGCCAATCAATACGGCGACGATAGGGATCAGCCAGACAATCGATATCTGTTTCTTACTGCGAACATCCGCTTGCGGTAAATCCGATAGATCCGGTTCAAGGTTGTTTTCGGCGTTCATTATTTGGCTCCTGTGCATCCCAGATCAGTCTGGGGTCAAAGCTCATAGCCGCAAAAATGGTGATGATTACCACACCGGCAAAGAAAATAGCGCCGGGGCCGGCCTCGATCGTTGCCAGTGAACCCAGTTTGACCAGGGCAACTAAGATGGTTACCACGTAGATATCGGTCATCGACCAGCGGCCGACCGCCTCGGTTATGCGGTAAAGCCGCGTGCGATCCTTTGGTCGCCACTGGGATTTACGCTGGACCGAAATCAATAAAAAGGTGAGCAAAAAAAGCTTTAGCAGCGGGACGAAAACACTGGCCACAAAAATCACCAGTGCAATGGGCCAGCTGCCGGATTTGACAAAATAGATGACACCGCTCATGATGGTATCCGCCTGGGCTTTGCCAAATGATATCACTTTGGTAATCGGCAGCACATTGGCGGGTATGTAAAAAATGAAGGCTGCGATTACGAGCGCCCAGGTGCGCGCAATGCTGTTGGGCTTGCGGGAGTGCAGCCGCGCACCGCATCGCGGGCAAACCGCAGCGAGGCCTTTAGCAGCGGATACCGCTTTGCAAAGCAGATGGCAGCTGTGGCAACTGATCAGCGAGGCGCTCATGGCGGTAAGCGGTGATGGTTTCATAGTCTTAATCCAATGTCTTCCATATGATATGCGGATCAAGTGCTGCAGCGGATGCGGCAAGTATAAAAATAAGGATCATAAAAGCGTATAGGGCCATGCCCGGGATGATCTGGGCCATTTTGACAAGCTTTACGGCGGCCACCAGGATGCCGATCATAAAAACTTCCATCATTCCCCAGGGCCGAAAGCTGCGCACCGAGCGGAAGAGTAGGGCGAGTTTCCAGGGTTGCCGCCGCATCTTTAAGGGGACCAGGACAAACAGCATCCCGCTGAGCTCCAGCAATGGCATCACAATGGTGGTCAACAGCACCACCCCGGCCACGATCCACATCCCCTGTCGGTAGAGCTCTATAACCCCGGTAATCAGGTTGGTTTCCTGTACCTGGGCCTCCAACCTGAATGTCAAAAACGGGTACGCATTGGCGATAATGAAAAGAACCAGCCCGGTCACCGTCAATGCCAGCACTCGGTTTAGGCTGTTTCGTTTCCGTTTATAGAGTACGGCCCCGCAGCGAATACACCTGGCCGTTCCATCGGGGGGTAACGGCCGGCGCAGATGCAGCAAATCACATTCATGACAGGCGATAAGAAATTTCAAGTCCTTCATTCTCACAAAACCAGTGTTTTTTTTTATGACCGGACAACACGCAGATTTAATCGATTGAACCGACACACCTAAATTATTTGCCATCTATATCATATAATTATGAATTTATCGACTGCTTTGCATTAAAATTTTCAAGGCTTTTTAAGGCCGGTTTGAGGGTATAAATGCAACTCCTGTGCAATTTTTAAATGGCTTGGTGTGCATCCAAAATGATGAATTTTTGCTTGACAGATATTTGTCCTAATGTTATTAGGGAAAATAGAATTATTTAATATATTTTTTATTATTATACTATATTTATTATAAATAATTAACTTAATGTTATTAAATTAAACGTTAAATTTTACCATTAAAACATCAGTTTAGGCTCAAATGCGTCTTTTTTATGGTATTGATTATGTTTTAAGTGACAATATTTAAAATAAATTTAATACAATTAAATAAATAAATAAATAAATAACAGATAGTTAAAATATAATAACCAAAAATAAATTATAAAGCCTAATATATTTAAGCCAAAAAATGGCCAAAAATAATTCCAAAAATAACTCAAAAGAACATACCCGGGTTCGCATTATTAATTCTGCTAAAAAATTGTTTTCCGAGCAGGGTTATCAGAAAACCACCATCGTCGATATTTCCAAACAGGCCGGGCTGTCAGAGGCAGCTCTGTATGAATATTTTCAGGGTAAAGAGGACTTACTGCTCACCATTCCGGACCTCTGGGTCTCTGAATTGCTCCACGATCTGGATGAGCAATTATTCGGGATTCAGGGTGCCGTTAACAAGTTGCGCAAGTATCTGTGGTGGTACCTGCGCCGCGTTGAACAGGCCCCGCTGGATGCTAAAATCGTTTATCTCTTTTTGAAAACCAATGCCAATTTTTTGAACACCGAAGTTTACGCCAATGTCAAAAGGCTTTACGCCTACCTGATCGACATTTTCGAAGAAGGTCAAAAAAACGGAGAAATGAAGCCGGATCTCAATCCGAGAATTGCGCGCGATATTTTCGTTGGAACCATGGACCACATTGTCACGCGTTGGTTATTAAAGGATATGTCTTATTCTCTGTTTGATAATTTGGACCATACCTTTAATTTGCTTGTTGCCGCATTCAAAGCGGAACAATCCAATTCAGCCGATTATTTGAACTGAAAAAAAGGAGGATGTGAAATGGCCAAAACACTATTTGAATGGGATTATTCGGATTACCCGGGGGCCAAAACATACCCCCACCTGTTCAAACCGATTCAAATCGGCAATCTCATGGTGCCCAATCGCATTAAGTATGCGGCCACCGAAGACAACCTCAACGGTCATGACGGGTTTGTCACCGATGCCGGGGTCGAATATATGCGACAGCGAGCCATCGGCGTCGTCGGTGGCCTGTGTTTCATGCAGGGCGTTTACATGGATGAGAAACGCCAGGGCCAGGGTTACGTCGGTCAGGCAGCCTGCTGGGATGACAAGTTCGTTCCAGGCCTCAAGCGTATCTCCGACGCCATCCATGAAGCCAAAGCCGTGGCCGGTTTTCAGTTAATGGATTGCGGCCGCGTGGGGGCGGTTGAAGTGGATTATTGCCACGGTCCTTCGGCAGTTCCCCAGCGCCTGCGGATTTTTAAACCCGTGCAGGAGATGACAAACGCTCATGTCAAAACCATGATCCGGCAGCATGTCGATGCCGCCCGGCGCGGTATCGAAGCCGGCTTCGACATTATGGAGATATCGGGAATCGTGGGATATCTGATTTCCAATTTTATATCCAGCTATACCAACCGGCGCACCGACGAATACGGCGGCGATTTGCGCGGCCGGATGCAGGCTGTGGTTGAAATCATTCAGGGCGTAAAAGATGTCTGCGGCACTGATATTCCGGTGGGTATTCGCCTGTGCTCAGAAGAACTGCTGGATGATGTCCGCGGCAACACACCGGAAGAATCCATGGAGACTTACAAGATGGCCGAAGAGGCCGGTGCCGATTATATCAGTTGCACCCTGGGGTGGCAGGAATCCATTTATCCGGTCATCAGCCGCGATATTCCCATGGGCAACTGGATTCATCTGGCCAAACGCGCCAAGGAACACGTGAATATTCCCATTCAGATGGCCTATCGCCTTTTTAAACCGGGACTTCCAAATGAAAAAATCGGTGCCGGTGAGTTGGATATTTGGGAAATATGCCGTTCGATGATCGCCGATCCGCACATGCCCAAGAAAGTGGCGCAAGGCAAAGAAGATGAAATCCGGCACTGTGTCGCCTGCAATCTTTGCCTGGCGCGACTTTTCAGGGATGCCCCCATGACCTGTTACATCAATCCAGTTTGTGCGCATGAATGGCAGGATGAGTTCGCCAATCCAAAAGCGGCGGAAGAAGAGAAAGAAGTCATGATCGTCGGTGCGGGACCGGCCGGTCTTGAATGTGCTTATATGGCAGCCCGCAGAGGACATGAAGTGCATGTTTACGATAAGCGGGATGTGATCGGCGGTACCCTCAATGAGGCCAAAAATGCACCCTACGGTGACGATGAGCTCTGGACCTGCATCGAGTACCAAAAGGTCATGTGCGATCAGGCCGGTGTTAATTTTCACCTGGGCACCGAGGTCACGGAAGATTTGATTGAAGAAGAAATGCCGGATACGGTCGTTCTGGCCACCGGCCCGGCCTATTCGAGAATTGAAGCTTCCGGCGGCGATATCGATAAGATTGTGAATCTTTTAGATGTGATGAGTGGTAAAGTCGAGGTCGGTGAAACAGTCGTTATGTACGGGAACCGTAAACCGGGAATCGGTGGTGCCCTGCATCTGGCCAAACAGGGCAAAAAAGTGACCATCGTGGGCAAGGAAAAATCGGCCGGTTTCGATGTCAACCCCTCCTTTAAATGGCGCTATATGATCTACATGCGTCAAAACGGAATAACCGTCTATAACGATTGCGATATTGAAGAAGTCACCGATGAAGGCGTTATCGTCAAAGCCTTTGACGGCGTTCGCTGGCCGATCAAATGCGACACGGTGGTGATCAGTGACAGAGGACCCAACGAGAGTTTGAAAAAGACGGTTCAATCCGAGGGTATCGAACTTTTCGTTATCGGGGACGCTCTCATTCCCAGGAATTTGTCCAGTGCGGTCCATGACGGCTACCGTGTCGGTATTCGATTATAAAAAAGGAGGTTCACATGCCAGTTGATACTGAAAAAGAAATAAGCAAAATGCATAGAATGTTGCACAGCACCCGGAATGAAATCGGGAAAACCTACTACCGCTGGCGACAGGTAGCCATTGAATTTGCCGGTGACGATGCCAAACCGCTGGATGTGTCCTTAAGGGCCGCTGAAATATTTGGCAAAGATATCGGTAAAAGCTTCCTGCCGCGCATGAATTGGTTGAAAGGCGAGGAGGGCTTTTTGATGATTCTGGCCAGATCCCTGGCCGGGCTCTGGAATACGGAAGGCGGTCTTGCCACGGTGGAAAAAGGCGAAAATCCCGGCGAAATACTGATTAAATGCCTGCGTGATCCATGGCCCACCTGGGCCAAAGAATATGGCGCGCCCATGGAAGAGGTCGCATTGTGCCGGGAACGCATGTACCAGACCATTCTGGAGGACGTCAGCGCATTTATGAATGTTCCTTTGAAAATTGAACTCCAGAAGGCCATCTCGCGCGGAGAGGGCGAAACGGTCATGCGGTTGTCCAAAGCAGAACAAGGTTAAATTGAGATTACCGGTGTTAATGAAACGGAAATGATTTTTATCTAATGTATACTTTTTATGCGAAATATTGGAATGCTGGAACAAAGGAGATTTTTTATGGCGGCTCAAATTGATATGGATAAATGCACGATGTGTGGCGGTTACACCTCAACACTGTGTGTTGAAGTTTGTCCGGATCAAGCTATCCGGGTGCAGGACGGGAGACCGGTGGTCACCGAGTTTTTGTGTGAAGACTGCAACGAATGCGGCTGCATCTGCCCGGACGCTGCGATTAGCATACCGCTCGAAAAAGTAACCTTTTAGCAAAATGGGGCTTCAAGGATTTTCTTAAAGCCCAGATATTCGAAATTCCGGTTCGGCCGGGACAGAGGAGGGCAGGATGAAAGTGAACAAAATCGACCATATCTGCATTGCGGTGAAAAACCTTGATGCGGCCAGAAAGGTCTGGGAGCCGGTATTGGGCAAATCCAAGCCGGACGACGAATACATTGATGAGCCTGAAAAAATCAAGGTTGCCCGCTACTGGGTTGGGGAAGTGGGTTTTGAGCTGATGGAGTCGACCACGCCGGACGGCGATGTTGCTAAATTTATCGAAAAAAGAGGCGAAGGTGTCATGCTGATTAGCCTCAACGTGGATAACACCCTCGACGCCATGGCAGAATTAAAAGAAAAGGATTATCCCTTTATCGGTGGCGCCCGGCCATTCCGGGATTGTGAGTTTGCTTTCGTCCATCCCAAGAAGATGAACGGGGTATTGCTGGAACTGATCGATTATAAATGGAAAGAATTTAAAGACCGGTAAACACAGTTGCGAGTTGCGTGCTCCGCGTTGCGAGATCTTTTAATCAAGCACCATCCAGATTCAACCCGCAACCCGCAACCCGTAACGCGTAACACAGGGTTATAGATATGACGATTTCAAAGAAAATTGAAGATATCGTTTCCAGGGCTTCGTTCATTCGCAAGATGTTTGAAGAGGGCGCTCAGCTGAAGGCCCAATACGGAGCTGAAAACGTTTATGATTTCAGTCTGGGCAATCCCAATCTGCCGCCGCCCGAAAAATTCAGTGAATTACTCAGAGATACGGTAGACTCCTGCGGGCTGGGCGATCACTGCTATATGCCCAATACGGGCTATCCGATGGTTTGCGGCTCTGTGGCGGATTATCTGGCTGAAGAACAGCAGGCTCCGGTTACCGAGCGCGAAGTGATGATGACATGCGGTGCCTCAGGAGCCCTTAATGTGGCGCTGAAAACAATCCTTGATCCCGCTGACGAAGTTCTCACGCCGGCGCCCTGTTTTGTTGAATATAAATTCTATGCCGACAACCATGGCGGGGTTTTAAAGACGGTTCAATCCAAGCCTGATTTTCAGCTCGATCTGGATGCCATGTCCGATGCCATTACCGCCAAAACCAAAGCCGTATTGATCAACTCACCCAACAACCCGACCGGGCAGGTTTACCCTGAAGAAGATCTCGTGGTGCTGGGTGCATTACTGGAAAAGAAAAGCAAAGATTACAAGCGCACGATTTACCTGGTCTCGGATGAACCTTATCGTAAAATCGTTTACGATGGTGTTAAGGTTCCCAGCATTTTTACCAGTTATAAAAACAGCATTATCGGCACGTCTTATTCCAAAGATATTTCTATCCCCGGTGAGCGCATCGGTTTTATTGCGATTAACCCTGCAGCCACTTATAAAACCGAAATGGTTGCCGGGATGACGGTAGCCAATCGAATTCTGGGGTTTGTTAATGCGCCGGCCCTGATGCAACGCGTTGTGGCCTGTATGCAGGGGATGAGCGTGGAGATATCCGAATATGCCCGGAAAAGGGAAATATTGTGTGACGGCCTGGCCGGTCTGGGATACGAATTCATCAAGCCGTCTGGGACGTTTTACCTTTTTCCCCGATCCCCGATTGCAGATGATGTTGAATTCGCCAATGCACTCAAAGAGGAGCGCGTACTGGTGGTGCCGGGCAGCGGGTTTGACGGGCCCGGTCATTTCCGAATCGCGTTTTGCGTGGATGATCGGGTGATTAAAAACGCGATGCCGGGCTTTGAGCAGGCGATTAAGAAGTTCAATTAATATCTATTCGGAAATACTATTTTTCAATT
>Ga0265303_10000140_pt1 | contig 35122 bp, 39 predicted proteins | sample Helome_2_FD_192494 | JGI IMG/M metagenome (GOLD analysis project Ga0265303, IMG submission 192494) | Marine sediment microbial communities from subtidal zone of North Sea - Hel_20160317 (Illumina Assembly) | ecosystem: Environmental > Aquatic > Marine > Subtidal zone > Sediment ... | reverse complement strand
TAGCTCCTGGAAGCGCCAGCCAAAAACATTTTCGAAAGCCGGATTCAAATAGGACACCGTGTTATCAAGATTAAATACGAATACGGGAATGGGCAGAAACCTTAAAAATGCCCGGTAACGCTGCTCAGCACGCCGACTTTGCTGGGATAGCTCCAGCGCGCAGCTTTCGGACTCGCTCAATGCCTGCTGGGCTATAACTTTATCGGTCACATCTCTGGCAATGCCCCTGAAGCCGACCGATTCACCATCGTTATCCTTGATCAGGCTGGCGGAAATTTCCAGATGTCGCCTTTCACCGTCCTTGCGAATGATTTCCCAATTGATATCTACCAAACCCTTGCCGGTGTGATAGATTTGGTTGAAAGCCTCCAAGGCAATTGTCGCATTCATCTCATCCATAAATGTACGGAAGTTGCTGTTTTTAATTTTGCGGCGGGAGTAGCCGAATATGCGACAGAGCGCGTTGTTAAAAAATAAGAAATTGCCTTTTAGATCAACTTCGTAGAAACCGTCGGCAACATCCTCGATCAGGACGCGATAGCGTTCTTTTTGAATTTGCGTTGTTTCACGCTTCACGGCTGTTGCCGCGGATGAATTGCCGGCCTTGCGCCTTGAAGATTTGGTGGTAGGATTTTTGGGTCTGCGAGGTGTCATTTATACCGCTTTCCATAATAATGTCTGAAAAACCGGAAGTGCGGCATAAGGGGTTGTAGAAAAAAACGTTTGAATACCGGAACGTTTTTTTGACAATCCCTATATAACCACATTGCCCGTGTAATAAATAGTCGTCATCTGCATTGAACGATATTTTAGCTTTTGTTTTCAAGAATCCCGAATGCTTCTGCATCCAACAAATTGATGCCACTGGCCTTCAAAACCTCGACGGCCCTGTCATTGTCGCTAAAACGGAAAATCATAATCGCATTTCCCTGGGCAAAGGTAATAAAGGCATACATGAATATGACCGTTACCCCTGCTTGCGTCAACGGCTTGAGCAGGTCTGCCAGACTGCCGGGTTTATCCTCGATTTCGGCCGCAACGACTTCATTGACATATGCCGGAATCTGCATTTCCATCAAAATCTTCCGGGCGGTTGCCACATCCGAAACCAGCAGTCTCAGCTGGCCAAAAGCGCCGGTGTCAACAAGGTTGAGCGCACGCAGATTGATCCCGGCGCTGCCGAGCGCTTCGGTGACCTCGTGCAGTCGGCCGGGCGCATTTTCAATGGATACGACGATTTGTTTCAGTTTTAAACTCATCAGAGCCCCCCTAACGAATAAGAAATCAACATTATGATAAAATTAAGTGTCTTTGTGCTCAATTAGACTATAAGTAAAGGCGCCCTGCTGTCAACCGGTGCCCGGCATCTTGGTTTTACGTCAGAGATGATATGGTAAAAACCCTGTACACCCGGTTTAATTTATCCCTGCAGCGGCCAGAGGCCTTTTTCCTCCAGTACCGACCTCAGGGCCTTTAACGCCTGATTGGTCGCCGGCACACCCCCGTAAATGGCTGTTTGGAAAATCACCTCGGCAATTTCCTGCGGTGTGCAGCCGACATTCAGAGCAGCATGGATATGAAGCTCTAATTCCTCCAGACGCGAGAGCACCGTCAGGGCAGCAACCGTTATGAGCTGTCGGGTCGGATGCGAAATTTTTTCGCGGGCATACATCTGACCGGTGATAAAAAGGGACAGATCTTTGGCCAGATCCCTGTCAAAGGAACGCCAGAGATCAAAGGGCCTTTCTCCCTGAACACCTTTAAAGTAGAGTTCCGCCGTTTTTTTTGTTTTTTCAATGATATCGGTCGTCATAAGTTTGCCCTTTCATTCAAAAACAATCAGCCCTGCCGACATAGCAGGGCTGATCAAAATTGCAGCTTTATACCGCTTTCCATAGTGATGTCCCGCAATACGGAAGCACGGCATAAGGGATAGTAGAAAAAACAGTTGAATCCGCAACGCTTTTTGGACAAGCCCTAAATAACCGATGCAGTTTGCAGGCCATCATCAGAATCAGTGCTTATTCTTTTACTTTCTTAACCTCTTCGGTTATCGCCGGGACAACTTCAAATAGATCGCCGACAATACCAAAATCAGCTTTTGAAAAAATCGGCGCTTCTTCGTCCTTATTGATGGCCACGATATACTTGGAGGTCGACATACCGGCAAGATGCTGGATGGCGCCTGAAATACCACAGGCAACATACAGGGTCGGGGACACCGTTTTACCGGTCTGGCCCACCTGGTCACTGTGGGGCCTCCAGCCCTCATCGACTGCCGACCGCGAAGCCCCGACCGCAGCGCCCAAGGCATCGGCCAACGCTTCAATACCGGCATAATCACCGCCGGTGCCGCGTCCACCGGAGACAATGATATCGGCTTCAGTCAGCTCGACTTTATCGTCGGTTTCCATTTTCTTTTCGACGATCGCGGTTTTGACCTCACCGAGTTGTACAGCCGGCTTTTCAATGACGCTGTCTTTGGCTGCTTCCGTAGTGTCCATCACATTGGGCCGAATGGCAACGATTTGAGGAGCGCCTTCAATTTCAACATCTGCATTTATTTTCCCGCCAAACATCGGCCGGGTGTAAGTTAAATTGCCATTTTCCAGCTGGATCTTGACACAATCCATGGCCACACCGGCATCCAGTTTGGCTGCCAGGCGTCCCGCCAGGTCTTTGCCCTGTGCCGACGCGCCCATTATAATAACTGCCGGATCCGAAGATTGAATCAGTTCGGCCAGTACGTTGCTGTAAGCATCGGTGGTATACTCCGCCAGGCCCGCGTCATCGGCAACCAGTATCTTATCCGGACCGTACTTTTTGAGCTCTTCTGCAAGGCCGTCGACACTGGATCCCAGCAAGACGGCCGTCAGCTCGGTTCCCAGACCATCGGCCACCCGCCGCCCTTCACTCACAGCCTCAAAGCTTACTTTTCGTAGTTCTCCGTCTCTTTGCTCTGTTATCGCAAAAACACCTTGTGCCATTTTCGATCTCCTCTAAATAATTTTGGTTTCCTCGTGTAGAATCTTTACCAGGGCAGTTGCCTTATCGGATGCCGCTTCGCCCTCGATCATTTTAACGGTCTGCCTTTCAGGGGGCAAGCTCAGCGATTTTATCTTTACCTTGCGGTTGGCTGCGCCCACCAGGGCGGCATCGACGCCCAGATCGACAACGGTCTTTACGTCCACAGGTTTTTTCTTGGCTTTCATGATACCGGGTAAAGACGCATAGCGCGGTTCGTTGAGTCCACGCTGGGTGGTAAACAGTGCCGGCAGTGATGCTTCCACGACAACAGTGCCGCCTTCAATCGTGCGGTGACAGGTAATTTTGCCATCGGTTAATTCAACTTTGTTGACCATGGACACCTGGGGAATTCCCAGCAATTCGGCAACAGCCGATGCGACCTGATAGTTGTCTTCATCTACGGCCCGATGCCCTGCAATGATCAATTCATACGGAATATCCTTCAAAGCTGCGGCCAGCAATTTTGCAGTGGCTAGCGAATCGCTGCCTTCGACGGCGGGATCATTGATGTGCACGCCGTGGTCGGCCCCCATGGCCAGCGCTGTTCGGATGGTTTCAATCGCCTTTTCCGGTCCAAGCGATAAGATGGTTACCGTACCACCCTGGGCTTCTTTGATTTGCAGGGCTGCTTCGACAGCCAGCTCGTCGTAAGGGTTCATGATCCATTTAATATCTTGCTTTTTAATGGAAACCCCATCATCTGCAACCTGCACCAGCGATTCGGTATCCGGCACCTGTTTCACCAAAACCACTATGTCCATATTCGACTCCTTTCTACTAATATAAGTGCTTTATTTCTTAAACAGTATGAACTTTCAAATATAATTTGAACTATAAACTGGCTTTAAAATTGTTAGATTTTGTTCGAGGGCAAGACGAAATTCGATTCGAAAGTGGAGCGTACACGATAGTATGCGAGCATTTTGAATCGGATTTATGCACACCTTAGTGTTTGTAAAAATAGGTTGTAATCCATTTATCCTGGATAACACAGCCCTCGGGCAAAAGATAATGGTTTTAAAGTCAGTTTTATCGGTTTGCTTTGCGAATCCCTAACTGATCCAGCGCAATAATCCATTTGCAGATATTGGCGGACCCTTCCACCATGGTGTAGGTCGGCGCATCACGGAAATAGCGCGCCACGGAATATTCGGTCGAATAGCCGTAGGCGCCCAGAATCCGCATCGCATAATTGGCGCATTTGGTTACCACCTCACCCGCAAAATATTTGGCCTGGGCCACATCCAGACCATTATTCAATCTTCCCTGATCCTTGGCCCAACCGGCCTTGTATACCAGCAGTCGGGCAGCTTCAATTTCGGCCGACATCTGGGCAATGAGATCCTGGTTCATCTGGAACTCACCGATGGCCTTACCGAATTGCTTGCGCTCGGTGGCATATTTGACGGCTACGTCCAGGCAGGCCTGGGCCACGCCTACGGCCCCGGCTGCAGCAGAAAGCCGTGTTTGATTCAGGGATCCGAAAAGGATTTTAGCACCATCACCGGGTTTGCCGAGAATATTTTCCTTGGGCACTCTGGTATCCGTCAGATAGATTTCTCCGGTGGGTGAAGATCGGGATCCCAATTTGTCCAGTGCGGTTGTGCGGACATCGTTAAAATTTTTTAGCTCCACCACAAACGCCGATAGCCCCTTTGAACCCGCATCCCGATCCGTATAGGCATAATAAATGACGATATCGCCCACATCGGCATTGGAGATCCAGGTCTTGGATCCGTTTAAGAGCCAGTGGTCACCCTTGTCTTCGGCCCGGGATTTTATGGCCATCACATCGGAGCCTGCATCCGGTTCGGTCATTGCAAATCCGCCCATGTATTCGGCGCTAACAAGTTTGGGAATATATTTTTTTGATAATTCCTGACTGCCATATTTTTCGATGGTGTAGGCACATCCCAGAGTCTGCATGTTGATCTGGACCCTCAGGGAGCTTGATGCGCGTGCAATCTCTTCAGTAATGATCATGGCTGCCAGCCAGCCCATTTCGGATCCACCATATGCCTCTGAGATAACCGTACCGAACAAACCGAGTTCGCCCATCGGCTTAACAGCCTCTTCGTACGGGAAATAATGCTTTTCATCCCATTCGTCGGCAAACGGTGCAATTTTTTCATCGGCAAAATCACGCACCGTACTTCGTAGTATTTCAAGCTCTTCCGGCAGGCTAAAGTTCATTTTTTTTCTCCTGAAACTGATGTTAGATGGTAATTTCGTATACTGTATACATCCCCGGCGCAAAGCAAGAACTATAGAGGAAGGCACCATTGGTGTCAAGAAAGAAAGCGACAAAAAACGGATGAATAACGCGCATTTTGGTCGAGCCGGCGTTTTCAATTCAGCTTCATCGGAAAGGTGAGTCTCACGGGATACAAATGGGTGGGTCAATCAATTTGAACGGACGGACAGCATCAACTAAGACCGTTTATACGGGCTATTTTAGCGGCCGGCAAACGAACGTTAGATTCCCTTGTCGCGAATATTTTTATCACGCTTGAGACGCTCCTGGATCCCTTTTCCGATGGAATAATTCCGGCTGAATTCCGACCAGAATTCCTGATCCTTTTCCTTCCAATCGGAGCCGAAGCGTCGGTCAAAATAGTCGCCCAATTTTTCAAATAGCAGCTTCCAGGGCGGTTCACCGCGCTTGTAGGCCCCCAAGATCGCATTCAGCAGCTCATCCAGCTCGGAAAGCTTTTCTTTGGGCAGATAGGAAATGGCCCCTTTTTGAATGGATTCTATAAGGGTTTCGCGGCTGACGGCATGTGCCGTGAGCATGACCGTCGGGATGCCGCGATCAACGGACTCCTCGAGTAGCTTTAGCCCGTTGACCCCCATAATGTCTAAAATGGCCAGATCATACCGCCCTTTTTTTATTTTCTGGGAAGCGCTCTCATAATCCCGCGCCGTATCAATGACCGACTCATCCAGCAGATCGCCGATGGTTTCCAGTATATCCTCTTCATCATCCACAGCCAGGATATGCTTGCCCTTGAGTAAAGATTCATCACCAGTCATGTGAAGCGCCTCCTAAAATCGAATGCTGCCCTGCCATCTTTCTACTCCAAAAAACCCATCGCTCGCGGTAGCCACAAAACAACATCCGGTATGTAAGTTATGATAAAAAGAACGATCATTTGAATGATGATAAACGGAATTACGGCTTTGGTTATATAAATCAGATCCTTATTGGCAATCGCACCGGTGATGTATAGACTGACACCCATGGGTGGTGTGCAGTATCCGATGGCCAGGTTTACCGTCAGAATCAGACCAAAATGCATCCAGCTGATATCAAAGGCATCCAACATCGGCAAAAACACCGGTCCCAGGATCATGGTTGCCGAAATAATATCCATAAACATTCCGACAAAAAGAAGCAGCGTGTTCATGGCCAGAAGGAAAATGTAAGGCGATTCGATTGCGCCTAAAACCGCTTCGGTGATTTTACCCGGAATATTTTCCAGTGTCAGCAAACGGCCGAAACAGACAGCACCGGCAACTATGATCAACAAAGTGGCGGACGTCACCGCTGAGCTGACGGTCACTTTCTTGACATCCGAGAATTTCATCGAGCGGTGAATAAAAAGCTCCACAATAAAAGCATACACGCAGGCAACCACTGCCGCTTCATTGGCGGTAAAAGCACCCGAAAAGATTCCGCCGAAAATGATCACCGGCAGCATCAAGGCCCAGAAACACTCCTTAAAAACAGCGAAAAGCTCGGCCGGCCTGGGGATCGGTTTACGCACAATTTCTTTTTTCTTGCGAAAAACAAAATATGTGTAGAGGCAAACCCCGAACATGATCAAAACCCCCGGTAAAAATCCGGTCAGAAAAAGACCTTCAAGGGACACGTTGCTGATCATGCTGTATAGAATCATACCGATACTGGGCGGAATGATGACGCCCAGGTTGGGTGATGTGGTCATCACACCCAGGGTATACTTTTGCGGATACCCGTTATCGATCAGGGCCGGAATCATAAATCCCCCGAGCGCCACCACGGTGGCCACCGTGGACCCTGAAATGGCGCCGAACAGCCCACAGGCCAGAACCCCGGCCATTCCGAGGCCACCCGGAAGCCAGCTGACAAGTGCATTTGCCATCTTAATCAGCTTTTCCACAATGGTGCCGGCTGTCATGATATTGCCGCACAGAATAAAAAAGAGAACCACCACCAGGGCAAAGTTGTCCATACTGCGGAACAGGGTCTGGGCCAAAAGGAGAATGGGCAGATCCGTGAAAAAAATGAAACCTAATACGGCGGTGAAAAACAGACACATGTAAACGGGAATATAGGTCGCCATGCACCCTAAGAGAATTGCCAGGATGACGAAGTGGCTGGTTTCCATAAGTCCGGTTCTCCTTATCTCAAACTTAAAGCCAAAAATTAATCCTGGGCCTTCTTGGCCATTTGCTCCTGGATATCCTCGTAGAACACCTGAATGACCCGTATCAGCATCAGCACGCCCATCAACGGCAGGATTGCATAAAGATAGACCAGCGGGATTTGCATGATAATGGTCTTTTGTTCGGTACGAACCTGCAGGGCCGCTATCAGCCAACCATAATAGATCATCATGACCGCAAAAATCATGACGACAAAATTACTGAAAAAAGTTAAGGGAACTTTTAGCTTGGGAAAAATCTGGACGGAGGCATCAATTTTAATCAGCGAACGATTTTTAACAGCGGTACAGCAGCCGATAAAGGTGGTATAAATGATGACCTCGCGCACCAATTCTTCAGACCAGGCCAGTGAATAGTTGAAGCCGTAGCGCAGAACAACATTGAAAAAAAGAGCAATCAAAGCGACCAGCACACTGATAAACAGAGTCCATTCCTCAAAAAAACTCAACACCTTGTCCAGAAAATTCAAAATCTTTCCAAACATGGAATTCTACCTCATCATCCGGAAATTAGTAAAAGGGGCTTCGGTCAAACCGAAACCCCTTTGTTAGTGCCTGGTAAAAAAATAATCAAGTTATTTTGTATAGCCCATATAGTTTTGGACTTCCATCAGGTAATTTTTCGGACGATATTTGTCGCCGGACTGGAGTTTGTTGATTTCAAGCGCAAATTTTAGATGCACGGAGTTGGCCTCATTTTTAAGGATGCCCATATCTTTGCCGGACAGTTGAAAGAATTCGATACCCTTGCCCATAGCGGCTTTGCGCTGTTCCAGTTCCTGCGCTTTGGCGGCCACGCGCGCTTCGGCACACATGTCGCGCACTGTCTCAACCAGCGTCTTTTGCAGGTCGGCCGGCAAACTGTTGTACCACGCCTTGTTGAACAACCAGATAAAAAGACCCTGGGCGTAGTTCAATTCGGTAAAATATTTGGCCACCTCGAATTTTTTGGTAATACTGCACACGGTGAGGGTGTGATCCAAACCGGTGATGACACCTTGCTTCAAGGCCACCGGCACATCCGGCCAGGGCATCACGACCGGGTTGAATCCCCACGCCTTGTAAGTCAGCTTGTTGACCGCCGCCTCGGCAATTCGAAATTTTACCTGCTTGGCATCGGCAATTGTTTTAACCGGCACGGTCGTGGCCCAGCCGTAATTACCGTAACTGGCAATACTTACACCCATGATCCCCTGGTGATCCATGCTCATCAGGAAATGATCAAAGAGCTTTCCACTGTTGACGAATTTATCGAGTTTTTCAAAGGAATCGACTAAAAACGGAAGGTTGACGATACCAAATCTGGGACCCAGATTGGTGGCTGCCACCGAACTGACTGCCATACCCTGAATCGCGCCCATTTGCAGCTGGTTGAGAACTTCCACCTCACCCCCCAGCATGGAAAAGGGTTTATAGTCCAGGTACATTTGGCCGTTTGTTCGTTTCCACAATTCATCCCGGATGGCAAATCCGGTGTAGACCCCTTTTAAAACCGGATGCGAGACATTCGAAACGATAAGCTTATATTTGGCCCCTGATGGATCGAAGGCGGGTTTCCATTTTTCCAGGGAGGGTCCTTTGGCGAGTGCCGGGCTGATGAGCAAACCAAAAACAATGAGAAATAGCGTCGCGCAGAAAGTCAGTCTTTTTAAATGCATTTGTTCCTCCTTTGTTGACTGTATGCCTTTAATTTCTAAACTTCATTCATTTGCCAAAGATGATTTGATAGCTATATCACAGCTATTCGGGCTATTGTCAAGTAAAAATATTGGGCTAAATTGGGATGTCAATTTTTCTAAGTGCATATCACATAAGCATTGACAAGGACTCAATCGTTAAAACCCAATGAATATAAAGACGAATTACGATCAGATATCTGAGAATTTATGACCATCGGACAGCTATTCCCTAAAATCAGATTATTGCTGCATGGTTTACCTGTAAGTTGCATGTGCCGCAGGATTTCATATGCTCATTCATTTTCATGCAAGATTCAGGTCAAATTGCCTGTCCAGTATTGCTGGGGATCAAAACGCTGCAGCATATCCAGTTCTTTCTCGGTTGGTTTTGGTGTTTCTGTGAGCTGATCAGCGATCTGAAGCGGCCAGCCCGTGTTGTCCCGAACCGTTTCAACGCTGACACCCGGATGGACCGCAACGAGCATGATCTCACAGCTTTGGGCGTCAAATCGCAAAACCCCCAGAGTGGTAATCACCGTAGCCGGCCCTCCGCGCGGCAGCCCGACTTTCCTGCGCCAGCCGGCACCAGCGCCAAACCCGGGCGATGTAATGTAATCGACCCGCGGCACGAAACGGCGCTTTTCATGATTCATGATAATAATGTGCCGTTGCGCCAGGCTGGCCAGATCACACGCACCGCCGCTGCCCGGTAGGCGCGTGGTGACATTTGCCACCCCGCCGATGTAACTGGTATTCAGGTTGCCGAATCGATCCACCTGGGCACCGCCGATGAAACTGACATCCACCCGCCCCTGTTGCAGCAACCCCATCATATCGGCCGTATCGGCCAGCCACCGCGCCCGATAGAGATTGGGCAAATCGCCCATGGTCAGTATGGGCTCGGGCGCCAGTGTATCGCGCACGATCCCCAGTTCGTAAATTCCCACGGCCTCGGGCGCATGCGTACTTTTGGCCAGTAAAAAGCCAAGCAACGGCAGCCGCATACCGACGAAAACGACCTCGCCGTCTGCAATTTCACGGGCCGCAGCCGTGACCATCAACTGGGGTAAAGTGTAAGACATATTTGGCATAAATATTGTTTACAATAAGTTTACGTTTTTAATTTAAACCTATGAAGTCCCAGATATCAGCGACAGGGTTCAGAGGTTCAAGGTTCAACGTTCAGAGGTTAAAAAACGAATGAAAATAAGAACTTAGAACAGCTCACGGTAGCAGTCAGAAACAAGAGGTCCACATCCTTGAACCTTTGAACCTATGAACCCAGAACCTATGCTTAATACCCATAATCAACGGGTTCCGAAAGATCATGGTGTTTTATGGCCAAATCCGCCATGCGCTTAGCGCCCAACAACTTTGTATAATCCTGCCAGCTATGCACGCTGTCTACCCACTGTCTTTGCCATTCGAGAAAGGTTTCCTGCGTTTTGCTTTCGGCTTGATAATCAATAAATCCCTGGTGATCCCGGTTATAATAACCGGGCACTGGCGAGGGATGGCCGCCCCAGGGCGCATGCGCAACGGCACTGACCCAAAATCCCGGTGTAATCACCCGATTGGGGTCGCGGCTAATGACGTCCGGTTCCACAATCTCCTCGGCCGTAATAATGATGTGGCGGCTCGCCAGACAGGCGTCACGGGTTAGACCCAGATTACCCCAGGCATGGGCGTTGCCGAACACATCCGCCCGCTGAAGGTGAACGATAGACGCATCGGGTTTCAAGGCTGCCACGGCGGTCAACGTATCATCGCTAAACGGGCAGTTCATGGTTTTCAGGTTGGCATTGGTTTTGAAAAGATCGCTGCCCAGCGCCGTGCGGGCAGGCATGAAGGGAACCCCCATGGCGCCGGCCCGTAAGGCCATGGCCAGGGTTAGATTCGAATGGTCTTCCATTTCCAGAGTGCCGGCCTCAACCGCTCTTCGAAAATTATAGCCGGACCCCGTAATAACATTGCCCACCCAGGCGGCTCGAATTTTGCGGACACATCCCGCGCCGATGATTTGATCAAACAAGATATCCGATATCGGTCCGATTAAAGTTAGATGCTGCTTGTTCTGGCGGATGAGTTGATGTCCGGCGGCAAACGGAATGAGCGTTTCCTGGGCAAGGCCCATGGCAATGGAGCTGCCATTGGGCACGAAGCGGTCAATGGCTTCAGAAAGGGGCAGCAGTTTGGACTCTGGCAACTTGGGCAACCTCCAGTTTCAAATTCAAAATGGAACTGCGAAGGTTCGAATTCGGCATAGTGTCACGATTTGATGGATTTTTCGAAATCGTCAAAAAATTGGTTGCGTTTTTTCCAATCCGGCCCAAAACGTTTGTTAAAAAAACCACCGAGTTTGTCAAAAAGCTTCTCCCAGACGGGTTGACCCCCTTTGAGTACGACATCGGCTATAAATTCGTCCAGGTTGCTCATTTTTTCTTTAGGCAGGAAGGAAACGGCTCCCAGCTTAATGGATTTTTCCAATGCTTCAGGCGTCAGGGCGTAGGCCGTCAGCATTACCGTGGGAAACCCACGCTTTACGGAGGTTTTTAAAAGGTCGAAGCCATTTACACCCATGATATCCAGAATGACAATATCAAACGTATATCCGAGCAGCAATTGATGCGCCGTATCATAATCATTGGCTTTGCGCACCAAACACATGTCCAAAACCTCTGCCACGGTATCGGTAACATCGACCTCATCATCGACGGTCAATACAATTTTATCTTTCAACAGGGTTGCCGGATCCATAATCTTGAATTCTCCTTTCTACAAAAGCCTGCGATAGGCCGAAAGGCCGGAGGCATTGTTTTTCGTATATCACTTTAAAAAAGGACAAGTCAAGATATGCCTCGATTTGTAAATATCAACCTACCATTTTTTATTTGAAGAATATAAACCGATATGATTGATTTTAACTTGCATAGCAGGCTGGCCTGTATTAAAGGTCCATATTTTAGGTTCAAAGGTTCACGGTTCAAAGGTTAAGAATCAAGAATCGAAGTATACTGAACTTCCGAACCCTGAACGCTGAACCTCTCAACCCGGTGAACGATGACACCAGCGGAAAAAAAACAGATCGCGGCCCTTAATAAAAAATTATCGAAAGAAATTCAGATCAAGTGCCTGCACACCGACCATGCGCAAAGCGCTCCCATTGAGCAATTTTGCGACAGTCTCAGTCAACAGGTGCCCAAAATCCTTGTCCAGAAGGAAACGGGTGATTCGGATGAAATGCCCGCCATTCAAATTCATGCCGGACTATCGTATCAGGCGGTTCCCTCGGGCACCGAGATCGAACCTTTCGTCGAAGCTCTTCAAATGGCAGCCTCAGAATCAGCGCAGATGGATGAAGGCCTATCAACTCAACTGGCAGTTATTGATCTACCGACCCATCTGGTCCTGTATGTTGCGCCGCAATGCAAATTCTGTCCTCAAGCCGTGCGCCAACTGCTGCCGCTGCTTTCTGCAAACCGACATATTCGCCTGACGGTCATCGACGCCATGACTTTTCCCGAACTGGCAGAAAAAGACAACCTTCAATCCGTACCGACTTTGATTTTAGAAGATCAATTCCGCTGGACCGGAACATTTCAGACCGACGAAATCGTTGAGATCATGGCAAAGCGCGACCCCGGCGCTTTAGGACCGCTTTCGCTGGAAATGATGCTCAAAGAGGGCAACGCCGGCCAGCTGGCGGAAATGATGCTGGAAAAAACGCAAATTTTTCCGGCCTTCTATAAACTTTTAATCCATCCAAAGTGGCCGGTTCGCCTGGGTGCGATGGTGGTCATGGATGAGCTTATTGAAAAAAATCTTGATCTTGCCCTTCAAACCATAGAACCGCTGTGGCAGCAATTTTACAAAGTTGACGACCGGGTAAAAGGAGATCTGCTTTACATATTTGGCCAAACAGAGCAAATTGAAATAGCTCCTCGACTGGAAAAAGTATTGAACGGAGACTTTGCTCAAGAAGTCAAAGAAGCTGCGCAAGAAGCGTTAAATAAAGTAAGGCCTTGATTCATGCTTTCACCATCTGCTTAACTTTATCGAGCCTTAAGCATATTTCGTCGAGTGTTGCCGCGGACTTGGCAAAACAGAATCTCACCTGGTTGTTCCCCATTTCTTCCATATGATAAAAGGCCGTGCCCGGTACCGTCGCAATACCGGCCAAATGAATCAATTTCAGGCTGAAAGCATCGGCACCGTCTGCCCCCAACTGATCCATCAAACGGTCCGCATCGGCCATGATGTAGTAGGCGCCTTTGGGAGACCTGAGATTGAATCCGGCATCCAATAATGCATCACAGATCCGATCTCGCGCTTGCGTATAGCGGCTTTGCAGCTTTTCATAATATGTCTCCTCCAAATTCAGAGCGCAAACGCCGGCCTTTTGAAAAGGGGTGGGCGCACCCACAGTCAGAAAATCGTGAACTTTGCGGATGCGATGGGTAATATTTTTATGTGCCAACGCCCAACCCACGCGCCACCCTGTGACGGAATAGGTTTTGGAAAGGGAATTGATGGTTACCGTGCGGTCTGCCATGCCTTCCAAGGCAGCAATGGAAATATGCCTTTCGTTATCATAGATGATATGTTCATAAATTTCATCCGTTATGGCCAGGCAATCCCACTGGATACAAAGTTTGGCGATATCTTCCAGCTCCGTTATAGAAAAAACCTTGCCGGTCGGGTTGTTGGGCGTGTTGATGATGATGGCCTTCGTATTGAAGTTGAAGACTTCGGCCAGTTCGCTTGGGTCATACCGCCAATCCGGAGGCCGCAACGTGACGTAACGGAGTCGGGCACCGGACAGGATGGCATCCGGGCCGTAATTTTCATAGTAGGGCTCAAAAATGATGATTTCATCGCCGGGATTCACGATGGCCTTGAGCGTGGCGATCATGGCTTCAGTCGCACCACAGGTGACCGTTATCTCAGAGCCCGGATCATAGTCAATCTGATTGTAGCGAAGTGCTTTGGCAGCAATGGCCCCCCTCAAATCGGGCTCGCCAAAGGTGATCGAATACTGATTACAACCCGTTTCAATAGCCTCAATGGCCGCTTGTTTGAGCTCCTGCGGCGGATCAAAATCCGGAAATCCCTGCGCTAAATTTACCCCACCCTCGGCCATGCATACTCGCGTCATCTCGCGAATAACAGATTCGGTAAATTTATTTGTGATTTGAGAAAGCGGCTTCACTTGACCCCCTTTTTTCGTTTTTCCCGACAAGCAACGAATCAATGTTATCAAGACTTAAAATGATCTTTATCCGCCTCAGGCGGACCTTCAACCTCAACAATTGCTCAATATAGGTAATTGATAGTGTTTTTTCTTCTCTTTTTCAAGCGGAAGCGATAAATTTTTACCGGCAATTGGTTTTGTCACTCCCAAATTCGGCGAAATTCAAATCTTCCCTATTATGACAATCGTGAAGTTTTCGGGTTAAAAACTTGACGCTCAGAAAATGCCGGTGCTACAGTTCTCATAGAAAATTTAGCCGCCAGGATTATCTCCTCAATGAGACAGCACACTCGGACAGTGCAACAGAAGTGCATATGAATTAAAATTGGCAAAAGAATATCGAAAAATGCCCGATGTCATCGAAAAACTAAATCATTCAATCGTTCAGCACGGCCCCATTAACGGGCGCGTTTATCTGATGAAACTCGATGAGCGCGATATGCCATCAATTGTACCTGCCTTAGAGCATCTTGCCCGCGACAAGGGCTATGAGAAGATTTTCGTTAAGGCGCCCGCGCGCCACAAAGATGAATTTGCACAAGCAGGATATGATCAGGAGGCGATCATTCCGCATTATTTTAAAGGTCGAGAGGACGCGGTATTCATGGCCAAATATTTCTCCCCAAACCGCAGGCAAGTCAACGACCGTCAAGATATAATTGAAGTGCTTTCGGTGGCACAAAGATACGAACCTACCCGATCGCGCAATACAGATGATCGCTTTGGCGTACAAATATGCCAGTCGAACGATGCCGCTGAGATGAGTCGATTGTACAAAACGGTTTTTAAAACATACCCGTTTCCGGTCTTCGACCCGCATTATCTGATCGAATCGATCAATAGCCATGTAACCTATTTTTGTATCCGCAGGGACAATCGCATTGTGGCTCTGGCTGCAGCTGAAATGGACCCTGATAACCTGGCTGCAGAAATGACAGACTTTGCAACCCTTTCCGAACACCGCCGGCAGGGGATGGCCAATTGCCTGCTGCAAGCAATGGACACTGAGATGACTCAACAAGGCCTGCAAACAGCCTACAGTATTGCCAGATCACTGTCAGCGGGAATGAATATTACATTCGTCAAAAACGGCTACCAATACGGCGGTACGTTGGGCAACAATACCCATATTGCCGGACGGATCGAAAGCATGAACATCTGGTACAAAAATCTGTAAGGTATCAAATGAGGGTTCGAACTTCTTTTCCAATCATTACTTTGCATGTTGCATTTGACAATCAATTCGGCCATGGTATATTGGCCGCTAAAGAAGCGAAGACCCGTAATGCTACTCTCGTGACCGCCATTCGTTAAGAAAGCTCAAAGCCGAAACTTTTTTAAATCGGCAAAGGTGGCTAAAATGAATCTTGAAGATACAGTCTATCAGGTGGAATTTGTCAACTCCGGGGAACAGACAGATGTCGCCCTTGCCACGCTCACATCTGATGCTGCTGATTTCCTTGAACATTATGGAGAAGAATACCTTTTGGGAAGCGTCTTTTACGAAATCATTGGTGAAGGCGACGGCCAAACGAAATTTCACCGGCTGTTAAGTGCTGCCGGGTATGCCAATAACCCGCAGAGCTTTTTTTTAGAAATGACCGAAAAACTGGGCAAAGCCAACAGTGCAAACGGTGATCCGCTGAACATTAGCGGTGTTGACCTGCCCAACCTTTTCGTTTTGTCCATCCTGGAAAAAATCATACCGGACAACCGCTTCATCTCGGTTCGGGATGTGAGCCGATTTGAAAAACTGACCAATATAGCGGTTGGTGAATCAGAGCGCAATGCACTGCAGGAAGTCATCGAGACCTATCCGGTCAGGCTCTCGATGCATACCCTTCGACAGATGCGGATTTCAAAAAGCGTCGCCTATCAGTATGCGCCGTTTATCGAGGAACTGGACCCGGTCGGACAGGTCAATACCTGGGTTGGCCAATTCCACCAGGGGCTTTTAGAGCAAATGTATCGCAACCGGGTTATCTTTTTACTGAACATGAGCTGCCCGGTCTACTGTCGTTTCTGCTTCAGAAAACATAAAGATTCCAGAAACCAGACCAATCCAACGGCGGCAGATGTGCGGCAGGCCGTAGATTATGTGGGAGATTCTCCCAATATCAAGGAAATTGTCATCACCGGTGGGGACCCCTTTTTGAACAAAAAAAACATGCTAACGGCCATTGACGGTTTGAAAGAGATTTCGCACGTTCAGACCCTTCGACTGGCAACACGTTCCATTTCCTACTACCCGCATCTTTTCTACAAAGACAATTCTTTCTGGCTAAACACGATCAAGATGAAGAACCTGGAACTGCAGCAGCTGGGAAAACGCTTGGAGGTTGCCACCCATTTTATCCATCCCGATGAGATTTCCCTGGACAGCCTGGATATCATTTCGACGCTTGTTAAAAACGGCATCAGCGTTTATGTCCAGACGCCTTTTCTGAACAACTGCAACGATGAAGGACCCGAACTGACAAGGCTCTTCAGTCTCTTAAGGGGCGCGGGGGCTGAGCTTCACTATATCTATATCCCCTGTAGCCCGATACAGGGCAACAGCGTCTATTGGTCGCCGATCTCAAAGGGTTTAGAAGCAACTCGATATCTGCGGGCCCATTTATCGGATCGAATCATGCCACGAATTTGTACGGCCACACCCATCGGCAAAATAGACTGGCACTCAAGCGGCTGGGCGGTTGAAAAGGATGCGCAGGATGATCATTTTTTCTGGGTCAGAACGCCCTATACCCCGGACTATTTTAAGGACTTTGCCCAGAAGGTCGAGCAGTTGGATGTCGTGCGGGTCAATTCGGAAGGCACACTGGATGCACGTTTTATGGCAGAAACCGGAGATGATTCGATATTCATTGGTTCCCGCAATGCCGTGCCTGCAAAAGCAAATGAGACCGATCAACAAGCCCTAAAACAAATGCAGGCGCTGACCATAAAAGATCAGCGATTGGGCGGCTCGATTGTCTCGACTGCATCTGCAACCCTCTGCAGGACCCACGAAACGCGAGTAGAAATCGATGCCACAGCCAACGATAAAGACCTGGATTATATTCGAAAAGACAAGCGCATCACCGACATCGTCATATCATCTGAGCAAGATGCAGTAGAGCACCTTTATCGCATCGGAAAGCTGATCGGTCATCTGCGGGAAATTCATCATGTCAACGCGGTCCGGTTGCGGAGTCTAAAGTTCAACTATGTACCCGCGGCTTATACCCGGGCCGTTATTGATCGACTGGGCGAGCTCAACCGTCTGGCGGTCGTCAATCCCTTGAGACTGGAAATCGAGACGCAATTTCTGCATTCCTGTGAAATCGAACCGGTCCATGCTGAGCGGGTAAAGGCCTTACACAATAAAGGCATTACCGTTTATAATAACACGCCCCTTTTGGCCAACATCAATGACCATGCAGAAGAAATACACCGCCTGGCATACAGCTGCCGAAAGATCGGCCTCGAATTTCACCATTTATATGTTGCCGGTTTGCCCCTGCAAAAAGATTGGAGTCAGAAACACCCCCTCGACATTGCCACTGTCATCGACATTGCAACCCGGGTCCGAAGGGACGGCAGCGGCCGAGAAATACCGCGCTATATCATCCTGACGGAATTGGGCGAAGTCGATTTTGGCCTTACATCGAAGCTGTCTGAAGAAAACGGGCAGATGTCGTTGAAACTGCTGCCCTATCGGTTGGAATATTTCAGAGGCATGGATTCGACTTACGACTGGCCGCCGCAGGTCAGTGTCGACGCTGATGGTCATCCAATCCTTGCGATTGAAGGTCTTATCAATACCGGCGGTTTTTTTATGGCTTGATAGGCCAGCGCAGGATAAAGACCCATCCGGGATTGTTATCTGGATTTTGGCTTTACGGCTCCAGTTGTCTCAACCTGATGTAATTTAATGGTATTTTAAGATTCTCATTAATTTTCATGCAAAATTCAGATTAATCGGATCGATAGACAATCCGACCGTCAAAAATGGTCATTTCCACCCGGGCGTCGGCAATCTCCATCGGGTCCACCTGAAAAATATCCCGGTCTAAAACGATCATGTCAGCCCACTTTCCGGGTGTTAGCGTACCCATATCCCGCGACTGACCGTAAAATGCGGCCGGCAAAGTCGTATAGCCCCGAACGGCATCTTCCACACTGATTCGCTGTTCGGGATACCAGCCCCCCGCCGGAGTGCCATCGCGCCTTTGTCGGGTAACGGCAGCATGAATTCCCACCAGCGGGCTGGGATCACAGACCGGCGCATCGGAACTGAGCAGCACCGGAATGCCCGCATCGATCATTTCTTTGTAGGCATAGGTCCAACGGCCGCGGGGCCCGACTGATTCGTCGATCATGTTGATGTCCAGAATCATGTTGTGCGGCTGGACACAGGCAGCTACTTTGAGTTTGGCCAGGCGTTGGATGTCTTCGGATCGAATCATCTGAGTATGCTCGATGCGATGGGGCAGCGCCGCTGGCACAAAAGATCGTTTTCGGGCCGCACTGCGCAACTTCGCCAGTTCCTCCAGGATGGTAATGACCTCACGATTCGCTCGATCCCCGATGGCATGGACAATCACGGCCAGCCCTGCCTTTTCTGCCGCTGCGATCTTATTGGCCAGCTCCTTCATAGTGCCGAGCGGCATACCGTATTCGGCATCCAGATAGGGCTCCAGCATCCAGGCGGTGCGGGCGCCCATGCCGCCGTCCGCAAAATATTTGAGGTGGCCAATGTGAAGGCGTTCATCACCGAGCCCGGTTCGAAGTCCCAGAGCAATCGCCTCCTCCAGACGTTCACCGGCAAGGCTCACCCAACACCGTAATTCAAGCTGACCTTTTTCGTTTAAAAACTGCCAGGCCTTTAAAGCAGCTGGGCCTTCCACCCCCCCCATGAGGCGCACATCGTGAAGACCGGTCAGTCCTAACGTATGTAAATGTGAAATGCCGTCTCGCATCGCCGCCACAATATCATCAGTGCTGGGTGTCGGGATAACCGCTTTGACCAGGTTGGGCGCCAATTCCCGTAAAATGCCGGTGGGACGCCCGGTTGAATCCTTTTCAATTACACCGTCGGGGGGATTCGGGGTTGTTTCATCGATTCCGGCCAGTTCCAGGGCGCGGGAGTTAACTGAAACCAGATGCAGATCACAGCGCCAGAGGGCGATCGGATGGGCCGGGGAAACACCATCCAGAAGATCCCGCCCGGGCATGATATGTTCGGGCCAGTCGGATTCATTCCAGCCCTGACCTAAAATCCAGTTCGACTGCGGTAACTTACCGGCTGCTTGGGCAACCTGGCTGAGACATTCATCCAGGGATCTGACGTGCGCTAAATCAAGTTGCTGTCGCCCCATGGCCCAATCATAGAAATGGAAATGAGAATCCATCATCCCCGGAATTCCCAGACGCCCATTGAGGTTGACACGCTTTGTTTTGGAACCCGCTAAAACACTGATTTCGTCATTTTCTCCGACAGCAGTAATACGGCCGGCCTTGATGGCCATTGCCTGAGTATATGCTCTTTGAGCGTCCATTGTACGGATGTTGCCATTCAACAAAATGAGATCTGGCAAAGATGCGCCCGGGGTCATAGCAAAAATCCTTTCTGAAATGGGTCTTTCGAATCGATGATGAATTCGTGTATGCCGGTAATCTGGGCGTTTCCACGGACTTCTGCGACAACCGCTTTTTTATCCCCCAGCCGAGTTTCTTCCACGAGGCGGCCCTCAAAAGTCGTCCCCAGCGGGCTCTTGTTAATGAAGGTTTCCTTGAGGCCCAGCTGGCCCCGGTGATGGAGCAGGGTCATTTTGGCAGCAGTACCGGTGCCGCAAGGAGAGCGATCCATATGTTCTTCGCCATAAATAACAACACTCTTGCCTTTGCCCTCAGCGTCCAGTGATGGATCATAAAATTCGGTTACATCCACTGTATTGACTTCCGTTCGGGTGGGATGGCGGACCGTCAATTGTTGATTCGCTGCTTGAATGAGCTTCATCCCCAATTCGATTAAACGGCTTCTATTGGGCGGCGATAAATCAAGGCCGATCTGATCTGATGAAACCATTATGAAGAACCCACCCACACAGACGGTTGCGACCTTCAGCCGGCCGGTCTCCGCAATTGATAGGGTTTCATTATCCCGGTAAACGAACGATGGCACCATCTGGATCGCAATTGATTCAACCTTGCCGTTCTGCATGTAGGCCGTTGTTTGCATGGGACCGGAAGGCGTGTCGACAACAACCTGAAGTACGTCTTTGTCTGCGTCAATAACACCCGCCTCGATCAGGGTCATGACTGCACCCATGGTCGCATGACCACAGAGATAAGGATAGCGGCATGCATCCATGTAGATCAGACCTAACCGCGCACCGGGTGATACGGGTTCGGTGACGCATGCGGCCAGCATGTCGCGATGACCGCGGGGTTCGCGCGTCAGTTGCTGGCGAATGTGGTCATAGCGTTTCATGAAGAAAACGCGTTTTTCCTGCATGGTCTCCCCAGGCACCGGACCGACCCCACCGACAATCAGGCGGGTTGGTTCCCCTGCAGTGTGCGAATCAATTGTGATGATCCGATCTGGAAAAATATTTTTGATCGTTTGTACTCTGTTGGCGAATTCCATTGAAAATCCCCTGGCAAACCAATGCCACCTCCCAAAATGGGAGCAAACTTTATTAAAATTTAGCATTAAAGTTACTTGGGGTGGGTCATGATGGATAGCCAATGTGTTGATACTATTTTGCAGGCCGTGCATCCCCGCCAGCTTTATCTTTCTGAAGCAAACCACAATGCCGGGGCGCCACGTGAAGCCGGATTTTTTCCCCTTTTCGAAAGGGGGTCAATTTGGCGATGCCGATAACATGCACCATCGTGCCGCTCTCCAATTCCACGAAATAACTGACCTCGCCACCCATGTAGCTACGATCTTTGATGGTACCATCAAATGTGTTCATGTCGGGTTCGGGCGGCGCCTCATCCAGATAAGTCAGTTCAAATTTTTGAGCACGTATGACCAACTCGACCGCCGCATTATTTGCCCAATCTCCCGGATGCTCGACTCTGAATTCATTTCCATCCTGCAACTTGACACTGACCCCTTCGTCTTCCAAGCCCGCAATGACACCACCAAAGAAATTAGAATGCCCCAGAAAATCCGATACAAAATGGTTGCGGGGATAGTTGTATACTTCCTCAGGGCTGCCTTCCTGCTGCTTGAGACCATCTTTCATCACGACGATTTTATCGGACATGGAGAGCGCTTCGCGCTGATCATGAGTGACAAAAAGGGTCGTGACACCCAGCATCTGTTGCAGATTGTCTATTTCCCGGCGCATCTCCTCGCGAAGATTCTCGTCCAGGGCTGACAGCGGCTCATCCATCAAAAGGACATCAGGTTCAATGACAATGGCACGGGCCATGGCAATGCGCTGCTGCTGACCACCGGACAGCTGCGATGGCATGCGGCCCTCAACACCGGGAAGTCGCACCATTTCCAGTGCCTTTGTGACCTTTGCTTGCATTTCACCTTTGGCAACATTCCGATATTTTAGCCCAAAAGCGACATTGTCAAAAATAGTCTTATGCGGAAAAAGGGCATAATTTTGGAAAATCATGCCCAGGTTGCGCTTGTGGATCGGAATATCGTTGACCCGTTTGCCTTTGATATAGATTTCCCCTTCCGTTGGGGCTTCCAGCCCGGCTATCATTCTTAAAATCGTGGTCTTGCCACAACCCGATGGTCCCAGAAGCGTCACCAGAGAGCCTTCTTCAAAGTCAAGGTCCATCTTCTGCACCGCCACGACTTTGCCGAATCGTTTATACACCCCTTTCAGCTGAACCGCAGGGGAAGTCGATTTGTTTTCCACGGTCTACCCTCTTTCAGTGTCAATGGATTGCCGGCCGCTCTTCTGAAGCGACCGGCACCATGCTTGTGTTATCCGCTCGCTTTAATGCGATCCCACTTCTCGGCAAATTCAACCTGATGACTGTTCCAGAAAGCAGGATCAGCGAACAGGTACCCTTCCAACTTACCGGTCGGATCAAATGCCGGCAGCTTCTTGACTGCCTCGGGCATCGGAACCTTGGTGGGATCCAGGCTTGACGGATATTTCTGCCCGACAGCCACCGCAATGGCCGCTTTGGGTTCCAGCATGAAATTGAGCAGCGTTTGGGCTACATCCAGATCGGTTCCCTTCGTGACAAAAATACACTCCTGCCATGAATAACAGTTATGCGGAGATAGGAATCCGATGGGGTGCCCCTGGGCTTGAAGGGCAGCCACGCGGCCCGACCAGGCAACGGTGGCATAAATCTCCTCATTGGCCAGCAGGCTCATGAGCTCTGCTCCCGATCCCCAGTACTTTTTCACCATCGGGACCTGTTGCTCTAATGCGCTCCAGACGGCTTTCATGTCGGATATTTTGTTTGGATTCTGTCCGGTATGCAGAGCCGCATACCAGATGTTGGTGCGCCAGTCTCCCCAGCTGCCCAGTTTACCTTTGACGGCTTTATCCCACAACAATGAAGCCCCCAGTTTTTCAGCCGTATCCTTTGGAATATGCTTGGTGTTGTAAGCAATGCCGGTCTGGCCATAATCGTATGGAACAGCCGAGAGGGTCCCGTTTGTAATTGCCCGGTAAGGCTCTATCATGGCGGTCATCACATTTTTGAGATTCGGAATTTTGCTTTCATCCAGGACGACATTGAATTTGAGGCCTGCATATCTGGCGTAATCAAAGACGCCGCTCAAATGCGCCAGATTGAACTCCCCGCCGGGTGGGAAAGAGGCTTTGACCCTTGTCAAGTAGGTGTCCATGTCGCCAAACTCTCCATCGATGACCTTGACGCCGGTGGCCTTTGTAAAGGGCTGAAAAGCGTGTTCGCGAAAAGCTTCGGAGACAACCCCACCCCATCCATCGAAACGAATGGATTTGGCTGCATAAGCAGGCCCGCAAAATCCGAATGGACCGCCCACCATGCCTACCGATGCGCCGGCAATGCCCAGAAATTTTAGAAAGTCCCTCCTGCCAATCTCTCCATTCATATACTTTTCAAACAACCGATCCAATTTCTCTTGCAAATCGTGCTTCATACCCTACCTCCTTTTAAAAATTTTTTTTTGTTCAGTCCTTTCCTCATCTAACCTCCTGATACCCGCATTTTTTGGCCCATTCTGCATCCTCAGGGTTGCAGACCCAATATACGGGCAATTCGCCTTTGATGATCTTCAAAGCAACCGAAGATTTTACGACATAGGACCGCGCCAGTTCAAGGGAATTAAACGGGAACACGGTAATCCATCTTGTGTTTCCATCCTTGTTCGCCAACTCGATCATCGGCATTTTAGATTCTCCCTGGTTTAGAAACGCTAAGACCCTCTGGAAAGTTTACGGGACAAATAGCCGGCCAGCAAAGGCGTAGCAATCGTCAAAACGATCATAACCGTGCCCAGTGCATTGATTTCGGGACTGATGGAGTTTCTTAGCATACCAAATATTTTAACCGGCACGGTTTGATTTTGGGCCGTCGCCCAGAACAGCGTAGCAGTGATATCGTCAAAGGATATCGTGAAAGAAAACAGCATCCCGGCCAATATGGCCGGTGTCAGCAACGGTAAGGTCACCTCCTTGAAGGTTTGCAAGCCATTTGCTCCCAGTGATTGGGCCGCTTCCTCATATTCCTTTTTGATCCCGCCCAGCCGGGCCTGAACGATTAAAAGAACGTAAGGCAGAGTCAACACCACATGCCCGATAACCAGCAGTGCAAAACTTTTGGGTTGCTGAAGCCAGCGGATGAACAGCAGAAGTGCCACCCCCAATATGACTTCGGGAATCATGATGGGCGCTAACAGCAATGTATTGAGCGTGTTCTTGCCCGGAAAGTTATACCGCACGAATGCCATGGATGCCATAATGCCGACAGCCGTTGAAACGACGGCGGTCAGTGAGCCCAGAATCAGTGAATTTTTAAAGGCAATCAATATGGTTTGATTTTGTGCCAGTTTGATAAACCATCTGAAGCTGAAGCCCTTCATCGGAAAGCTGCCGAATTGTTCCGGGTTGAAGGACAGGACGACGACCACGACAATAGGGGCGAACATGAACGCGTAGACCAAAATGGTATAAAAGCGAATCAAAGACCAGCCCGATATTTTTGGCATGCACTTATTCTCCCTGGAGACTTTTAAATATCTGGTTGATGCCCAGATAACGATTATACGTCCAGACGATAATTAACAACAGACCCAGTAAAACCACGCTGATCGCTGAACCAAAGGGCCAATCCAATGTACCGATAACACGTTTAAAAATCAGGTTGGCAATCATCTCATTTTTCGGACCGCCCAGGATCATGGGCGGCAGGTAGGTCCCGGCGGTTAAAACAAATACTAAAAGACTGCCCGCACTTAAACCTGGAAGGCTGAGCGGCAGTGTTACCTCCTTAAAAGCTTGCCATTCGGTACAGCCCATGCTGCGAGCCGCCTCCAGCAAGCTTTTGTCAATACCCTCCAGACTCACATAAATATTCAGAATCATAAATGGGAGAAGATACTGAATCAGACCCATCAGGACGGATCCCTCATTGTAAAGCATGCCCAGGGGTTCAGATAAAATGCCAAACTTGATCAGATAATGATTGATCAGTCCCGTATCACCAAGAATGTTGATCCAACTCATGGTGCGGATGATGAAACTGATCCAGAAGGGAAGCATAATCAACAAAAGAAGGACCGATTTGAAACGGGTTTCGCTGCGGTAAAAAAAATAAGCGGGAATATATCCCAACACAAGACACAAGGCTACGCTTTCTAGCGAAACCCGAATTGTTCTCAATAGGATTGAAGGATAGAAATAGTCAGCAAAGAATTTAGCGTAATTGCCGAACTGAAAGGCGGCAATGTCGGCTCCTGTAGGAGATCTCAACCAGAAGCTGTAAACGACGATGAAGCATACGGGCACGACCAATAAAAGAAATACAGCGCTGAGCGCCGGGGATAAAAGGGCCCAAGGTTTCCATCGTTTCGATTGCATTCGTTCTCCCAGGGTTGAAAGAACAATAAATTAAAATGCTTTAATTTAATCATGTTTAATTTAACGCCTGCTCAAAGTCAAGGGCGATGATTTAAAATTTATCGGTATTTAGGTTGAATGCCGGCTGTAGAATCAGAATAGACGCTTATTTTTGACAATTCCCATCGTTGAAAACTGAACATGTCCAATGACGCCAATGAAACCGAAAAAGGCCCTGTCAAAAATGACAGGGCCTTTTAAATGTTTGATGTTATATTATATAAAATAAAAATTGCTGGGTTATTTCAGGACTTCTTTTCGTCCTTTTCGGCTTTCTTTTTTGAAGCGCGCTTGGGTTTATCTTCGGATGCTTTTTGTTTTTTTGCTGCTGCTGATTTTGTTTTTGCCGCCGTTTTTGGCTTGGTTTCAGCTTTTTGAGTTTCAGATTTTTTCTTGGCGGCTTTTTTAGGCCCGGATGTTTCTTCTTTTTTCTTTTCCGCACCTTTTTTCTTCGGTTCTGATTTTTTCTTGGCTTCCGCAGCGGTCTTCTTTTCAGCACCCGCTATGACTTTTGCAGTGCCTTTTTTAGCGGTCTTCTTTTTGGATTTTTTCTTACCCCCAGTTTCGAGAACCACCAGTTCAATCAAAGACATGGGTGCCGCATCCCCGGCTCGTCGACCCAACTTAACAATGCGCGTGTATCCTCCGGCAGAATTACCAAATTTTTCGTTGGCTTCTGCAAACAGTTTGTGCACCACGCGTTTTTCCCTGATAATCGAGAGGGCCTGTCGCCTGGCGTGCAGGTCACCCCGTTTGGCCAGCGTGATGAGATGATCAGCCCAGCGTCGCAGTTCTTTGGCTTTAACGCCCGTGGTCCGAATACGCTCGTGTTTAAATAACGACGTGACCATATTTCGGAACATCGCAGTGCGATGACTTGTGGTTCGATTGAGTTTCAAGCTGGCTTTTCGATGTCGCATATGGTCAATTACTCCTCTTCTTCCTTATCATCTTCAGGAGGCTTAAAACCTTCGAGTTTCATGCCGAGTGACAACCCCATTTCAGATAATACTTCTTTAATCTCATTCAATGATTTGCGGCCGAAATTTTTCGTTTTGAGCATCTCCGCTTCAGTCTTGCTGACCAGCTGCCAGATCTGATTGATATCTGCATTTTTCAGACAATTGGCACTGCGCACAGATAATTCAAGTTCTTCAACACTGCGATACAAATTTTCATTAAACTTTGGTTTTTCCTTATTCGTGGCGATTTCTTCAGGTGCCGGTTCCATTTCTTCATCAAAGTTTATAAACACCGTCATCTGCTCCTTTAAAATCTTGGCTGCATAAGCTACCGCATCTTCAGGCAGGATACTTCCATCGGTCCAGATTTCCATTGTGAGTTTATCGTAATCTGTTCTTTGGCCGACCCGGGCATTGCCGACCATAAAATTGACGCGTCTGATAGGCGAAAAAACAGCATCAATCGGTATCGTGCCGGTAGGTGCGTCTTCATCTTTGTTCGCTTCGGACAGAGAGTAGCCTTTCCCGTATTTAACGGTCATGGTTAAATTCAGCTTCCCTTTTTTCGCAAGGCCCGCAATGTGGTGTTTGGGATTCAGCACTTCACATTTGCCGTCATCACTCAAAAAATCGCCGGCGGTGATTTCACCTTCACCGGAAGCTTCGAGTATGACGGTTTTGGGTTCAGCGTCGGAAACCTTAAAGCGCACTTCTTTGAGGTTTAGAATAATTTCAGAAACATCTTCCAGAACTCCGGGAATGACACTGAATTCGTGCATAACGCCGTCAAACTTTACCGATGTAATGGCCGCACCGTATAACGATGACAGCACAATCCGCCTTAATGAATTACCGATCGTAATTCCGAAACCCCTTTCTAACGGCTCACAAACGAACTTGCCATAGGATGGATTGCTGGTAACCTGAACTCTTTCTGGCCTAATCATTTGCTGCCAGTTAACATACATCAGTTCATCGGATGACATTTTCTAATCTCCAAATTGAAAAGGTTTTAGATGATTCAACCAAAGCCGGGCTCGCCGACCATAAATATAATTCAGCAGCACTGCTATTTGGAATAAAGCTCGACAACCAACTGCTCCTGAATGGGCATTGTAAGGTCTTCTCGCACCGGAAATCCGGTCACGACACCTTTGTGCTTTTCTTTTTCAAGCTCTAGCCATTGGGGTATACCTCTGCGGACAACCGCCTCTAAGGAGTCCGAAATAGCCGCAATCTTTTTGCTTTTCTCTTTAACCTCAACGGAATCGCCCCTTTTGACCAAAAAAGAGGGAATGTTGACCTTCTTTCCGTTGACCAGAAAATGGTTATGCAGAACGAATTGACGTCCCTGTGTCCGAGAATTCGCAAAGCCAAGGCGATACACGACATTATCAAGGCGGCGTTCCAGCAACACAAGCAGATTGGTACCGGTGACGCCTCTTTGACCCTCAGCCCTTTCAAAAAACAGGTGAAACTGTTTTTCAGAAAGTCGGTACATTCTTTTGACTTTCTGCTTTTCCCGTAGCTGAATTCCGTAATCAGAAATTTTCCGGCCACGCCGCTCTCCATGCTCACCCGGCGGATAAGAGCGTCTGTCAAAGGCGCATTTATCCGAATAGCAGCGATCTCCTTTGAGATACAATTTAAGGTTTTCACGCCGGCAATGCCGACAAACTGAATCTTTATATCTTGACAAAAGATCCTCCCGATTTGGTTATTGGTTATTAGTTATGGATTACCTGTTATTTGTTATTGATACTGCATCCAATTGCTTGGCGAGTAATATCATCACGAATAACGATTATACTCTTCTTCTCTTGGGTGGACGACACCCATTGTGGGGTATGGGCGTAACGTCTTTTATCATCGTGACATTGAATCCGGTAGCCTGCAGGGCACGTAAAGCGGATTCTCTGCCGGGACCGGGTCCTTTAACATATACTTCTACGGTTTTCATACCATTTTCCATCGCCTTTTTTGCTGCGTCTTCAGCAGCCAGCTGGGCCGCAAAGGGCGTGCTCTTGCGGGATCCTTTAAAGCCCTGTACTCCGGCACTCGACCAGGAAACAACATTTCCACCTGAGTCGGTTATGGTCACAATCGTATTGTTAAAGGTCGATTGAATATGAACAACGCCATTCGCAATATTTTTCTTTACTTTTTTCTTGGTACGGACTTTTTTGGCCATCGATTTTGCCTCGTATGCGTAATGCTTTTCTATTGCCGATCGATTATTCTATTTCTGGTTAAGGTTCTTCAAATGTTCAATGGGGCGACAGACAACAGTCAATTATAGAAACTATTTTATTTTTTCTGTTTGGTAGCGCCTTTCTTTTTCACAGCTGCCCGCTTGGGCCCCTTGCGCGTTCTGGCATTGGTGCTCGTGCGCTGTCCACGCACCGGCAGCGACTTGCGATGACGCAATCCGCGGTAGCAACCCAAATCCATCAACCGCTTGATATTCATCGAGATTTCCGTACGCAGTGTACCCTCAACTTTATATTCATTGTCGATTACTTTACGGATGTCACTGACTTGATCTTCTGTCAGTTGATCGGTCTTGGTCTCCATATCAATAGCTAATTTTTCCAGGATGCGCCGGGAAGAGGACCTGCCGATCCCATAAATATAAGTCAGACCAATCTCAATTCGTTTATTTTTGGGTAGGTCAACGCCTGCGATTCTTGCCAATGTTTATCCTCCTTTATCCTTGCCGCTGCTTATGCCGTTTGTTTTCGCAGATAACCCGCACAACGCCTTTGCGACGTACAATTTTACATTTGGGGCAAACTTTTTTGACTGATGCTCGAACCTTCATAATTTATGCTCCTTGTAAAACTGGGAATTGGGTATCGGGTATTGAGTTATGGTAAATGCCGAACAATAAAAATTCAGATTTGAATCCAAAACCAAATTCCCGGTTTTACTTTGATCGATAGGTGATTCGGCCACGCGTCAGGTCGTAAGGAGATAATTCAACCGTGACCTTATCTCCGGGAAGAATTTTGATGAAATGCATTCGCATTTTCCCCGAGATATGGGCTAACACCTGATGCTTGTTCTCCAATTCAACCTTGAACATCGCGTTGGGCAATGTTTCCAGAACAACACCTTCAACAACAATCGGTTCTTCTTTGGCCACAGGTAACTCCTGTTTGCGGGTCTAAATTGACAAATTCTAAACGGCTAATGGCGACCTTTTAATCGTGCGCCGCCACCACGCTTTAAAAATCCTTCATAATGCCGACTCAGCATATGCGACTCGATCTGGGCAACGGTATCTATAGCCACACCCACCACAATCAGTAGAGCCGTACCACCAAAATAAAATGGGACATCAAAACGAGTTATTAAGATAGAGGGCAGCACACAGACAGCCGAAACGTAAATAGCACCGCCCAGCGTAATGCGAGTTAACACCTTGTCAATATAGTCCGCAGTTCGTTTTCCGGGTCGGATACCCGGGATGTAACCACCCTGTTTTTTCATATTTTCGGCAACGTCGACTGGATTAAAAGTAACCGCCGTATAGAAATAGCAGAAAAAGAAAATAAACCCAACGAACAGTAACTCATAAACGGCATTGCCCGGTCGCATGCTTTCGCCGATTGCTTTAATCCAGGGAATATTAATAAAATTGGCAATGGTGGCCGGAAACATGATGATCGATGAAGCAAAAATCGGTGGAATCACGCCGGAGGTATTAATTTTCAATGGCAGATGCGTGCTCTGACCACCATACATTTTTCGCCCCACCACCCGTTTGGCATATTGAACCGGAATACGGCGCTGCCCCTGTTCGACAAAGATGATACATCCGACCACAAGCACCATAAAAATGATCAAAATCAGCGCAATAAAAATTCCCATTTCTCCGGTGGACAATAGGCGAAACGTATTTCCGCCGGCAGTTGGCAGCCGAGCAACAATACCGGCGAAAATAATGAGCGAAATACCATTGCCGATACCCCGTTCGGTAATCTGCTCACCCAGCCACATGATAAAGGCCGTACCGGCTGTCAGCGTAATCACCGTCAACAGTCTGAATGCCCAGCCCGGGAATAAAACAACCGGTGCCCCGCCCGGGGAGCTCATACTTTCCAGCCCCACACTGATGCCGAAGCCTTGAACAATACTTAAGAAGACAGTACCATAGCGGGTGTATTGCGTGATTTTTTTGCGCCCCTGCTCACCTTCTTTTTTGAGCTGTTCCAGATGCGGTATAACAACCGTTAATAACTGCAATATAATGGAGGCACTGATATAGGGCATAATTCCGAGAGCAAAAACCGACAGTCTTTCTAAGGCTCCCCCTGAAAACATATTGAAAATACCAAATATGGTGCCTTCCGCCCTGGCGAAAAAAGATGCAAGTGCTGATGAATCGATACCCGGGACGGGAACATGAACACCGATCCGGTAAACGATTAGCAAACCAAACGTAAAGAGAATGCGTTTTTTTAGCTCGGGTATTTTAAATACATTTTGAAACCCGCTACCGATCATTATATGACCTCTACGGTGCCGCCAGCAGCTTCTATCTTTTCTCGGGCAGCTTTGCTGACATGATTAATTTTGACATTAAGGGCGACTTTGATTTCACCGTGTCCCAATAGTTTAATCCCGTCTTTCCGGCCCTTGACAAGCCCTGCTTTCAAAAGCGCTGCCTTATCGACCAAACTGCCACTCTCGAATCTCAATAAATCTCTGACATTGATGGCGGCAATTTGTTTTTTAAAAATATTGGTAAAACCGCCTTTCGGGAGACGCCGTTGAATCGGCATTTGCCCGCCTTCATACCCGGGTCTGACCCCGCCGCCAGACCGACTGTTGAAACCATTGCTGCCTCGACCGGCGGTTTTGCCCCGGCCGGTTCCAACACCACGCCCCAGGCGTCGACTGGATTTGCGCGACTTTGAGGGTCGCGATAGTTCATGAAGCTTCATCGACCTACTCCTCAATGCTAACAAGATGCGAAACTTTGTTGATCATGCCCCGAAGTTCCGGCGTATCTTTGAGCTCAACTGTTTTGTTTAAGCGCGTTAATCCCATCCCCCGCAAAACCTTACGTTGCTTTGCCGGTCTGCCAATCATGCTTCGAATCAGTTTTACTTTTATCGTTGCGGCCATTTATCTGATCCTTTTGATAATCCCGTTCCTGTGCAGCATTAGGCCTTGCCTCACGAACCCTGAAGATCTTCCACTGAAATTCCCCTTCTGGCAGCCACCATTTCACGACTCTCAAGCCTTTCAAGACCGTTTATCGTTGCCTTCACCAGATTGTGAGGGTTATGAGATCCGAGACACTTTGTTAATATATTTTGGACGCCGACGGCTTCCAGAACTGCCCTTACAGCGCCTCCGGCAATCACGCCCGTGCCCGGCGCAGCCGGTTTAAGCAAAACCTTGCCGCCTCCGAAGCGACCGATAATTTCATAAGGAATCGTACCTTCAAGCAAGGGCACTAAAATCATATTCTTTTTTGCCTTTTCTACACCCTTGCGGATCGCCTCGGGGACTTCTCCGGCCTTACCGAGACCAATTCCAACTGAGCCTTGCCCATCGCCTACGACAACAATTGCACTGAAACTAAATCGACGACCTCCCTTAACGACTTTGGCCACTCGATTGATGTGGACCACTTTGTCGATAAACTGCGTATCCTCTATTTCTCGTTTGAACAAAAGCCTGCCTCCTTTGATGTCACAACCTACAGAGATGTTAACTTGGTAAAAGCGAGAATTAAAATTTCAAACCGGCCTCCCGCGCACCTTTCGATACGGCCTTTATCCTGCCGTGGTACAGAAATCCGTTACGGTCAAACACGACCTGTTTGACGCCTTTTTCCATAGCGCGTTGCCCGATTATCTCACCCACCATATTGGCGTCGGTGACTTTATTCTTCGCTTTCGTCTTTTCCCGAACGGTCTTTTCTGTACTTGAGGCTGCAGCAAGGGTTTGACCCGAAGAATCGTCGATTATCTGAGCATAAATGTGCCTGGCACTTCTAAACACGCAGAGTCTGGGCCGATTGGCTGAGCCAACCAATTTTTTGCGTATTCTTTTTTTCCGTTTTAGCCGTGCTTGCGTTTTTAAATTAAGCGTTCCCATTTTCTGATGCCTGTTTTTACGGCGGGTATCAAGCTGGGTGATTTTCACCCGCTTCTGAAAAATTAAATTTTACTGAACCGCGGTGCCCGCTTTACCGGCCTTCCGGCGAATGCGCTCCTCAGCATATTTTATGCCTTTACCTTTATAAGGCTCCGGAGGCCTTATTTTACGAATAGCCGCAGCAGCCAGACCCAATTTTTCCTTGTCGATACTGGATAATTTGATAATGGTGTTGCGCTCAATTGAGGCGACAACGCCTTCCGGCAAATTGAACTGAACCGGATTCGAATAGCCAACATTTAATATAATGGCGTTTCCTTTCATTTCAGCCCGATATCCGATGCCATTGATGATCAGTGTGCGCTCAAATCCCTGGTTGACGCCGGCAATCATATTTGCAACCAAGCTTCTGGTCAACCCCTGCAGCGCCCGGCTGGTCCTTTTATCTTCAAGCGGCACCACGTTCAAGACACTGTCTTCAATTTTTAATTCCACGTCAGGATTGATCGATCGCATCAGTTTGCCTTTTTCGCCTTGAACAGTAAGGACCCTGTTTTCATATGACACTTTGGTTTTTTCCGGAATGGGTACCGGTTTTTTTCCGACTCGAGACATCTGTTACTCCCATCTTAGTAAGCAGTATGCGGTAAGCAGTACGCATTTTTCATTCTGCATTTTGCTGAATGCTGCATTCGTTTTGATCTACCGCTCGCTCCTTACAGCTTACTGACTGCTCAAATTGCTACCATACATTGCAAAGGATCTCGCCACCAACCTTTTCTTGTCGTGCCTTTTTGTCTGTCATAAGGCCTTTGGATGTGGATAAAATGGCAATCCCCATACCATTATAGACCAGTTTGATTTCATTACTTTTTACATAAACTCGACAACTGGGTTTACTGATGCGCTTTAACCCATAAACAACATTAGACTGCCCCGGACCGTACTTGAGGTAAATTCGCAAAATACCCTGTTTGCCATCTTTAAGGAATTTGTAATTCTTTATAAAACCTTCATCCTTTAAAATCCGGGCAATGTCTGTTTTCAGTTTAGATCCTGGCACATCAACACTGTTAAACCTGGCTTTGACGCCATTGCGAATACGGGTCAACATATCGGCTATCGGATCGCTTACGGCCATTATCTTCTCCTAGTTTTGATACTTGAAACTTGTAATTTGAGCCCAGGTTTAAATCCGCTGGTAAAACGAGGATATGAAATTGGTTTAACGAATTTCCAGTTTCGAGTTTCCAGTTTCCAAAATTACCAACTTGATTTTACAACTCCTGGGAGTTTGCCTTCAGATGCAAAAACCCGGAAGCAAATACGACAAAGTCCAAACTTTCTCAGATATCCTCTGGGTCGTCCGCAGACCGGACAACGATTGTACTGCCGAACCTCAAACTTGGGCTTGCGCATTGCTTTATTTCGAAGTGCTTTTTTGGCCAAATCTCCCTCCCTAATTTTTAAACGGCATGCCCATAAAACTCAATAACTGCCTTCCCTCATCATCTGTCTGGGCTGTCGTCACAATACTGATATTGAGACCTTTTATCTTATCAATTTTGTCGTAATCAATCTCCGGGAAAATGATGTGCTCTTTTATTCCTATAGAGTAATTGCCCCGGCCGTCAAATGCTTTAGCGGAAACACCTCTAAAATCTCTCACACGCGCAAGAGCAATATTGACCAGTTTGTAGTAAAAATCATACATGCGGAGATGTCGTAGCGTAACCATGCAGCCGATCGGCATCCCTTCTCTGAGCTTAAAGGCGGCAATGGACTTTTTGGCACGGGTGATCACTGGCTTTTGCCCTGCGATCGCCTTGAGTTCTTCGGATGCGGTATCCAGCACTTTTATATTTTGGATGGCTTCTCCCAGGCCCATATTGAGAACAATCTTGTCCAATCTGGGAACCTGCATCTTGTTTTTATAATTAAACGTGTCCATGAGCTTGGGCACAACTTCGTTTTCATAAATATTTTTCAACTGTGACATCGCCTTCCTCCGCGCGCCGGGTTTAGGTGTCGATTGCTTCGCCGCACTTTACACAAAGCCGTATTTTTTTCCCATCTTCCAGGCGCTGCATCTTAACGCGGGTAGGATGAATGCATTTATTGCACATAATCATTACATTGGAGATACGAATTGGCGCCTCACCCTCCACAATGCCGCCCTGTCTGTTTTTTGCACTGGCCCTTGTATGGCGCTTGATCAGGTTGATCTTTTCGATGAGCAAGTGGTTCTTTTTGCGATCAACCTTGAGCACTTTGCCGATTTTACCCTTGTCCTTACCGGCGATAACCTTGACCTTATCGTCCTTTTTTATCAGTATTTTGGTTTGGAGCATGTCTGGGTTTCCATGTGTTTGTTATCTGTTCTCTGTTATTTGTTGCTGGCAATTCGGCGAGCACTGCGAATCGTTAATAACTATAATCGAATAACCAATAACTAAAAGCTACAACACCTCAGGTGCTAACGAAATTATTTTCATGAATCGTTTGGCTCGCAATTCTCTTGCCACAGGCCCAAAAATTCGGGTGCCAATCGGCTCTCGCGATGCGTTCACCCAAACAGCAG
>Ga0265303_10000139_pt1 | contig 35156 bp, 33 predicted proteins | sample Helome_2_FD_192494 | JGI IMG/M metagenome (GOLD analysis project Ga0265303, IMG submission 192494) | Marine sediment microbial communities from subtidal zone of North Sea - Hel_20160317 (Illumina Assembly) | ecosystem: Environmental > Aquatic > Marine > Subtidal zone > Sediment ... | reverse complement strand
AAGACTGCTAAGCGTAAGACCAAGCGTAAGGCCAAGAAAAAGGCCAAGCGCAAGACCAAGCGCAAGACCAAGCGTAAGACCAAGCGTAAGACCAAGAAAAAAGCCAAGCGCAAGACCAAGCGCAAGGTAGCCAAGCGCAAGACCAAGCGTAAGACCAAGCGCAAGACCAAGCGCAAGACCAAGAAAAAAGCCAAGCGTAAGACCAAGCGTAAGACCAAGCGCAAGACCAAGCGCAAGGCCAAGAAAAAGGCCAAGCGCAAGACCAAGCGCAAGACCAAGCGCAAGACGAGCAGGCGCAAGGTGTCTAAGAAGAGGTAGATCGTGAGTAACGGGCCTCGCAGCGCGGGGCCCTTCACTCGCAGAAAATGCCCGCCATTGGCGGGCATTTTTCTTTGCAGCGGAAGCCGGCGGCGAGTGGCGAGGCCGGTATACTCAGAAGATACCTGAAGCCGGGGAAGCGGCCGGGGCTGGGGGATGGACCAGAGCGAGAAAAAGCGGGCGGCGGCAGAGGCGGCGCTGGCCTTTATCCAGCCCGGCACCCGGCTGGGCGTGGGCACTGGATCTACCGTCAATTTCCTGATCGACGCGCTGCCCCAGGCGGCAGAAGATATCGAAGTCCTCGTGGCCAGCTCCGTGGCCACCGAGAGGCGGCTGCGCGCTGCCGGTTTCCAGTTAGCCGAGCTGTCTTCAGTGGGCGAGCTCGATCTCTATGTCGACGGTGCCGATGAGGTCAACAAGCAATTCCACTTGATCAAGGGTGGTGGTGGCGCCCTGACCCGGGAGAAGGTTCTGGCCGGTGCGGCGCGGCGCTTTGTTTGCATCGTTGACGAGTCCAAACGGGTGGGCGTACTCGGCAAGTTTCCGCTGCCCGTCGAGGTCATACCGATGGCCCAGGCCTTCGTCGCCCGGCAATTTGTCAAAGTCCGGGGCCAGCCTATTCTGCGCAAGGATTTCGTCACCGATAACGGCAACGCCATTATCGACGTGCACAACCTCAGCATCAGCAACCCCCTGGAGCTCGAACAGCGATTCAACCAGGTGCCCGGGATCGTGACGGTGGGCATCTTCGCCCAACGGCCGGCCGACGTACTGCTGATTGCCGGTGAGAATGGAGTGGAGACGCGGGAGCGGGGGTAGGTCCAGGTCAAACGAAGGTGCGAATCCATATGGTCCCCCAGCCACCCATAGAAAAACCCGCCGTTGGCGGGTTTTTCTATGGGTGGCTGGGGGACCAGGATTCGAACCTGGATTGACGGAGTCAGAGTCCGTAGTCCTACCATTAGACGATCCCCCAAGGGATCGTGTCGCGGCTCAGCGCTTGGAGTACTGGGTGGCGCGCCGGGCTTTGCGCAGGCCCACTTTCTTGCGCTCCACTTCCCGCGCGTCACGGGTCACGTAGCCCGCCTTGCGCAGCGAGGACCGCAGACCCTCGTCATAGGCAATCAGGGCGCGGGTCAGGCCATGCCGAATGGCGCCAGCCTGGCCGGTCATGCCACCGCCCTCCACGTTCACCTTGACGTCGAACTTGGCGACGTTATCCGTGAGTTCGAGGGGCTGGCGAACGATCATCCGCGCGGTCTTGCGACCAAAAAAGCGATCCAGCTCCTTGTCGTTGACCGTAATCTCGCCGGTGCCGGGACGGATAAACACCCGGGCCGTCGACGTCTTTCTCCGGCCGGTGCCGTAATACAACTCTGTGGACATGCCTGTCTGGGCCTCGATCAAATTTCCAGTGTTTGCGGTTGCTGGGCCGTATGCTGATGCTCGGCCCCCGGATAAACCTTAAGTTTCTTCAGCATTGCCGCGCCGAGCTTGTTCTTCGGCAGCATGCCTTTGACGGCATTGATCAACACCCGCTCCGGGTGCTGTTCAAGCATCGCGCCCAGGCTCTGCGACTTCAGATTGCCGATATAGCCGGTATGCCGATAATAAATCTTGTCTTTCAACTTGTTGCCGGTCACGCGAATCTGCTTCGCGTTCACCACGACGATGTAGTCACCTGTGTCTACATGTGGGGTGTACTCGGGCTTGTGCTTGCCCCGCAGACGGGTAGCGATCGCCGTTGCCAGCCTGCCGAGCGTGCGGCCGTTGGCGTCGACGACGTACCAGTCGCGGCGCACCTCATGGGGCTTTGCCGAAAACGTAGCCATTTCCAAATATGAACCTGATGGGGCCGGCTGGGCCGACGACGAAAGGAGCGCGAGTTTAAGGGCCAACACCGGGTTTTTCAATGGATCAGGGTGCCCGGGGCAGGCGCAATGGCCCCTGGCCCGCCTATAATCCGGCCGTGGCTACTCCCGGATCAGACCTGCTGGACCGCCTGATTGGTGAGCTGGATACGGCGCTGCGCGTCGTCGCCGGCCCGGCCCGCGGCACGACGCCCAACCCGGCAGAAGGCCTGCCGGAGCCAGAATTGAGCGCCGGCGAGCGGCGTCAATCCGCGGCCCTGATGCGGGTCAATCATGCCGGGGAGATTGCCGCCCAGGCCCTGTATCGGGGCCAGGCTGCCGTCGCGCGGGATCCGGTCCAGCGCGATGCGCTGTTGCAAGCCGGCCAGGAGGAATATGAGCACCTGGCCTGGTGCGAGACCCGGGTCCGCCAGCTTGGGGGCCGCACCAGCCTGCTGGCGCCTGCCTGGTATGCGGGCTCTTTTATCATCGGCGCCCTCGCCGGCATCGCTGGCGACCGGATTAGCCTGGGCTTCCTGGCAGAAACCGAGCGTCAGGTGTCAGACCACCTGGGCAGTCATCTGCAGCGCCTGCCGCCCGCCGACACCCCCAGCCGCCAGATCGTAGCCGCCATGCAGGACGAGGAAATCGCCCACGGCGAACAGGCGCGCGCGCGCGGGGGCGCGGAATTACCGGCCCCGGTGCGCGGCCTGATGCGCGCCAGCGCCCGCGTCATGACCACATTGGCGCAGCGAATCTGAGCTCTACACGCCCTCGTTGCGACGCGTGTCACAAAACTGGCACAACGCGTTGAATCTTATGTTGAACGCGGGTTAAATCAGGTCCGGGTTATTGGGGAGAGACTGCATGACCACCAACGGCAAGGCGTTGAGTGACATTCCGGCGATTAACCGCTTTCTGACCTACTGTCGCGTGCGCACCGTGCCGGCGAAGACCGTGATGATTCATGCCGGGGACACCCCCGACAGCCTGTACTACATCATCAGCGGCTCCGTCGAAGTAATGATCGAAGACGAGGACGGCAATGAAATGGTGCTGTCCTACCTGAACAAGGGACAGTTTTTCGGCGAGATGGGCCTGTTTCATGAACAGCCCGCCCGCAGCGCCTGGGTTCGCACCCGGGTCGCGTCGGAGATCGCCGAAATGACCTACGCCCGGTTTCGGCAAATCGCCAGCGAAAGCCCCGGGCTCATATTCGAACTCGCGACCCAGCTGGCGACCCGACTGGATCGCACCAACCGCAAGCTTGGCGACCTCGCATTTGTCGATGTCACCGGACGCGTGGCCCACGCGATCATGGATTTGTGTAACGAACCCGACGCGATGACGCACCCGGACGGCATGCAGATCAAGGTCAGCCGCCAGGAACTGAGCCGACTGGTCGGCTGTTCAAGGGAAATGGCGGGACGCGTGCTGAAGGTCCTGGAAGAACAGGGCCTGGTATCGGCCAGCGGCAAGACCATCGTGGTCTACAACGCGCGGCCGGAACGCACCGTCACCGCAACCGCCAGCTGACGCCAGCAACTACAGGGCGGCGGCGGCAGCGGATGGCGCTGCTGCCGCCAGTTCCTTGCGCATGCTCGTAATCGTTGCCGCGTAGTCCGCGCTGCCGAAAATCGCCGAACCCGCCACGAAGGTGTCTGCCCCTGCGGCAGCGACCGAACCGATGTTTGCCGGCTTGATGCCGCCGTCGACTTCCAGGCGCACGTCACGACCGCTGGCTGCAATCCGCTCGCGGACAGCGCGGAGCTTGGCGAGGCTGGACGGGATGAAAGCCTGCCCACCAAATCCCGGGTTCACCGACATCACCAGTACCAGGTCGAGCTCGTCCAGGGTGTAGTCGAGACAGGCCAGCGGCGTGGCCGGGTTCAGGGCCAGGCCGGGCCGGCAGCCCAGGTCCCGAATCAGGCGAATGGTCCGGTCGACATGCTCCGTAGCTTCCGGATGAAAGCTGATCCAGCTGGCACCGGCCGCGGCAAAGTCTTCAACCAGGCGGTCCACCGGCTGCACCATCAGGTGCACATCGATGGGGGCCTGCACTCCGTGCTTGCGGAGCGCGTCACAGACCAGCGGGCCGATGGTGAGATTCGGCACGTAATGGTTGTCCATCACATCGAAGTGCACGACATCGGCACCCGCTTCCAGCACCGCGTCCACCTCAGCGCCCAGGCGCGCGAAATCGGCGGACAGGACAGATGGTGCGATCAGGAAATCGGCCACGTTGAAACCCTCATTGCAGACAGAAATGCTATCACTTCAGCCCACGACGGGCTTTGATCACGTCGTAGGCCTTGCCGATCTCGCTGGTCCGCTCCTTCGCGACCTCCAGCATGGAATCCGGCAGGCCGCGGGCCTGGAGCTTGTCGGGATGGTGCTGATTCATCAGCCGCCGGTAGGCCAGCTTCACGTCGCGGTCTGTGGCACTGGCCTCCAGGCCCAGGGCTTTATAGGCCTGAGCCAGCGCCTCATCACCGGTGCCCCGGTGCACGCGCCCGCGAAAGCTGCGCTGGGCATGCAGCACTGCTTCCAGTTGCGCCAGTTCCACCCGGCTGACGCCGAGGCCCGCAGCGACGCGCCACAGCAATTCCCGCTCCCGCGGCTTGATGGCACCCTTGCTGAGCCCGAGCTCCATCTGGATCTCCAGGAATGCCCGCACCAGGTCCGGCTGATGCCCGCAGGCGCGGCGCAACGCGCGCAACTGCTCGTCGACGTCGAAGCCGCTCTGCTTGCCCCGGGTAAACAGTCCAATGGCCTGGCGTACCGCTTCCGGGCTCAGGTGCATGCGGTGCATGACCGCGCGCGCTGCCTGAATCTCCTCCTCGGATACGCGACCGTCAGCCTTCGCCAGGCGGCCCATCACCAGGAAGGTGGTCTCGAAGAACACCCGCCGGCGGTCCTGGTCATCCATGCCGCCGCCAGCATCGCCCAGGCGCCGCCCCGCGAGCCCACGGTCGAACTGGTGGCCCAGCAGCGCGCCCACGAAGGCTCCGACGTAGCCGCCGGCCATGAAGCCGAGCAGACCGCCGCCGACCTTGCCGATCCAGCCGTTCAAGGCGCGCAGCGCCCGTCGCGTGGCAGACAGACAGCAGCTAATATGGCGGTTTTTTTCACGGCACCAGCGAGCAGATTAACCATGGCGGAAGCATTGTACGAGTCGAGAGTGTCCGGGCTGGCGAGAATCAGTCAAGGCAAGGTCCGGGATATCTACGCGGTGGATGAAGACCACCTGCTGATCGTCACCAGCGACCGGCTGTCGGCCTTCGACGTGGTGCTGCCCGACCCGATCCCGGGCAAAGGCGAGGTGCTGACGCGCCTGTCAGCGTTCTGGTTCGCCCGCACCACCGGAATCGTCCGCAACCACGTGGCCGAGCTGAGCCTGGAGCAGGTTGTGCCTGACAGTGCCGAGCGCAGCGAGCTGGGCGGCCGCGCAATGGTTTGCCGACGTCTCCAGCCACTACCCATCGAGGCCGTGGTGCGCGGCTACCTGATCGGCTCGGGCTGGAAGGACTACCGGGCCACCGGGCAGGTCTGCGGCATTGAATTGCCAGCCGGACTGAAGCAGGCCCAGCAGCTGCCGGAACCGATATTTACGCCGGCCACGAAGGCCGCGGTGGGTGATCACGACGAGAACATCAGCTTTGCCCAGGCAGCCGAACTGGTGGGCGAGGAACTCGCAGAGCGCGTGCGCGAGCTCAGCATCCGGATCTACCTGGAAGGTGCGGCCTATGCCGCCGAGCGCGGCATCATCATTGCCGACACCAAGTTCGAGTTCGGCCTGGATAAAGCCGGCGAGCTGTACCTGATCGACGAAGTGCTGACGCCGGACTCGTCGCGCTTCTGGCCAGCCACCGAGTACGCCACCGGCATCAGCCCACCCAGCTTCGACAAGCAATACGTGCGCGACTACCTGGAGACCCTGGACTGGGACAAGACAGCGCCCGGTCCGCGGCTGCCCGCTGAGGTCATCCGGCGCACCAGCGAAAAGTACCGGCAAGCCCTGGAGCTGTTAACCAGTTCAGACTGACGACACAGGCAGGGGAGTAGAATCACATCCTGAGGGCTGCCCTGCCGGCCCGGGGAATATGCAGCCATCGCCACGCTGACGGACAAGGTAGAGGCCCTGCTCTGGGCACCCAAGATCAACGAGCTGCCCGGCGTTGCGCGCCTGGGCATCAAGCTGCTGCGCTTCATCTACGCGGTGCTGCGCGACTCGATTGCCGGCAACCTGCCAATGCGAGCCATGGGGCTCGTGTACATCACGATCCTGTCCATCGTGCCGCTGCTGGCCATCAGCTTCTCCGTGCTGCGTGGCTTCGGCTTTCACAAGCAGATGGAGCCGTTGCTCTACGAGTTCCTGGCGCCCCTTGGCGACAAGGGCGTGGAGTTGACGAACCAGGTCGTAGGCTTCGTCGACAATGTCCAGGGCTACGTGGGGGCGGCTATCGGCGCAATGGTACTGCTGATTTACACCACGCTGTCGATGGCAGAGAAGGTGGAAGACAGCCTCAACTTCGTCTGGCGGGTAGAGCGCTCGCGCAATCTCGCCCGCCGTCTGAGCGAGTTTCTGAGCGTGATCCTGCTGGGCCCGGTCGTCATGGTCACCGCCATCAGCCTGATCGCAGCGGCCGAGAGCACGACAGTGGTCCGGGAACTGCGAGGCATCGAGGCGATTGGCCAAACGCTCTTGTTTGCCGGGAAACTGGTGCCCTACCTGATCGTCGTGGCTGGTTTCAGCTTCGTGTACTGGTTCCTGCCGAACACGCGCGTGCGCCTGGGCGCGGCACTCGTGGGCGGGCTGGCAGGCGGCATGCTGTGGGCCGCCTGCGGCACGTTATTTGCAGCTTTCGTGGTTAACTCCGTGCGCACGATGAGCATCTACGCGACCTTTGCCGTCGTGATCATCGCGCTGATCTGGCTGTATCTCTGCTGGCTGATCCTGCTGGTCGGCGCCCAAGTTGCGTTCTACGTGCAACATCCCGAGCACCTTCGGCTGGGCTTCCGGCGGGTCACGCTCGGCGGACGCCGCCGGGAAGAAATCGCACTGAGCTTGATGAGCCTGATCGCTGCACGCTTCCGCGACGGTACGCAGCGCCTGCAGATGCAGGACGTGGCCGACGAGCTGGCCCTGCCCAGCCTGGTGATCGGCGCGGTCGGCCAACGTCTCGAGTCGGCAGGACTGCTCACGCGCACCCAGAAAGACGAACTGCTACCCGGCCGCGACCCCGGCCAGATCCGCCTCCGCGACGTGCTCGATGCGGTGCGAGAACCGCAAATGATGGACGTGTTCCCGGAAGGCAACTGGCCCGCCGGTGTCCGGCGCATAGCAACCCAGGTCAGCGGCGCGATCGAACAAAGCCTGGGCGGACAGTCACTCTACGACATCATCGACGCCCCGCGCGCCGAGACCTAACAGAACCGAGTCGCTTCGGGGTCCTTGAGATGACGCCGGATATCGTTCTTGAACCCGTGCTACTTCGCCGGCGGGTCGGGGTGTCTGTCTGTCACGCCGGCTTGCCCTTCGGGTGCGGTGGACTGCCGACGTCGCGGGACGAGCACTCTTCCGGGCTTAACCTCCATCGAACATCCCTGTCCTCAGTCGGATCGGCCCTCCGTCGCTCCCGCCATCCCTGGCTTCGCTCCTCCGGGACGACGCCCGGAAGAGTGCTCGCCCCGCGACGTCGGCGTGACAGTGCGGTCAGGAGTCCCGGAGCCGGCCGCTAGCGGTGGTGATGAATTCAGACGTGCTTAGAAAACCCTGGTGGCCTGGTGAGATAGTCGTCAAGGACAACTCTGAGGCCGAGTCGCGACAGCGGCACGTCAAACAAGAACCCGCCATCGCCTTCCCCCCCAAATGGCGGGGAGCGCAAGAGCCAGCACGAAGCGATCAGAGAAGGTACCCGAAAAGGCGGCACCCAATTGTGGGTCCACCAAGCTGCAAGGCCGTGCAGGGGAAAGCTTTTTCAGGCGACTACAAAACCGGAGCCAGAAAAAGCTTTCCCCTGCGCGGCTGGCGCCGACGCGGAACTATCTTCGATCCGCCAACTAGTTCCCCGCAATCGTCATCCCTCCCACCAGCACTGACCCCGTCCGAATCCCCCCCCGCAAATCCACATCCGTCCCGATCGCCTCAATCTGCTTGTACATATCGGCGAGATTACCGGCCACCGTGATCTCATTGACGGGGTAGCAAAGTTCACCGTTCTCCACCCAGAAGCCGGCCGCGCCCCGCGAATAATCGCCGGTCACGGTATTGACGCCCTGCCCCATCAGCTCCGTCACCAGCAGACCGCGGTCCATTCCGGCCAGCAGCTCAGCGTAGCTTTCGCCCGTGGTTTCAACGACGAGATTGTGGATGCCACCCGCGTTGCCGGTGCTCTCGAGGCCAAGCTTGCGGGCGTAGTAACTACCCAGCACATAGCCGCGCAGCACGCCCGCTTCTATCAGCGGTCGGTCCGCAGTGGCCACACCCTCGGCATCGAAGGGAGCGCTCGCCAGGCCGGCGGGAATGTGCGACTGCTCGGTCACGTGAACCAATTCTGCGAATACGGGTTGGCCCAGCGCATCGGCCAGGAAGGTCGACTTGCGATAGAGGTTACCGCCGCTGATAGCGCCCACCAGGCTTCCGAACAGGCTGCGCGCCAGGCGGGCCGGGTACAGCACCGGCACGGTGGCCGTATTCAGCTTGCGGGCACCGAGCCGCCGGACCGCCCGGTCGGCAGCCTCGCGGCCAATTTGCGGAGCGTTTTCCAGGTTCTGCGGCGCACGAGCCACCGTGTACTCAAAATCACGCTCCATTGCGCCGTTCTCACTTGCCAGCACGGCACAGGAAAGGCTGTGCTGACTGCTCGGGTAGCCGGCGAGGAAACCGTGCGAGTTGCCGTATACGCGGGCGCCGGCATGTGTCGACAGGGTTGCTCCTTCCGAATTGGTAATTCGGGCATCGTGGGCCAGGCCGGCGGCCTCGCACTCCTGGGCAATTTCGATGGCGGCCCCGGGCTCTAGGTCCCACGGGTAGTACAAATCGAGATCCGGTATATCGTGCGCCATTCGCTCGGGCGCCGCGAGACCGGCATATTCATCCTCAGCTGCATAGCGGGCCAGCACGCAGGCTTTCTGCACGGTTTCTGCGATGGCCTCCGGATCGAGGTCCGAAGTGCTGGCACTGCCCTTACGCTGGTCAAAAAATACGGTGACGGCGAGGCCCTGATCCCGGTGGTATTCCAGCGTTTCCACTTCACCCATGCGCACGGTCGCCGATAGCCCGGCCCCGCGGCTTGCGCTGGCCTCTGCCTGGCTGGCCCCGAGTTCGGCCGCTGTGGCCAGCGCCGCGCTCACGCGTTCCGTCAGCGCTGCAAGGTCGCGATCCGTCGTGGCATTCATAGTTTCAATCCGTTCTGGCTTTCAGCGCGAAGTGTACATCGCGCGTTTTGGCTCGCGGGCTGCCACTCGGATAAACTTCACCCATGAACACTTTGGTCGGCATTCTGATGGGCTCTCCCAACGACTGGGAGGTCATCACCCACACCTCGTCCACCCTCGATGGCTTTGGCATCGGTCACGAGGTCAGCGTGATCTCGGCCCACCGCAGCCCGCATCGGCTCACGGAGTATTGCGAGAGCGCGAAAGCTCGTGGGCTGGAGGTACTGATCTGCGGCGCCGGCCTCGCTGCCGCCCTGCCGGGGGCCGTGGCGGCCCTGACGCCGCTGCCGGTGCTCGGCGTACCGCTGTACTCGAAGGCGACCGGGGGCATGGACGCGTTGCTGGCCATGTCACAAATGCCGGGCGGCGTGCCGGTTGGCACTTTGGCGATTGGCAAACCCGGCGCGGTGAACGCTGCCGTACTGGCGGCCTCAATACTGGCTCTGTCGCACCCCGAAATCGCCACTGCCCTGGACGACTATCGGGCGCGCCAGACGCAGGCGGTGCTGGACCTGGGCGATCCGCGGGACGGTTGAGGCCTGGCTCTATTCCAGGTCTTCGACGCCGGGCGGGCGCCGGTTCTGGCGAAAGTCCCGGCGCTTAAGCCAGACGACCAGTCCCGCCATGACCAGCGTCACGCCCGCCACCAGGCAAAGCGTCGGCCAGTACCAGTAGTTGAGATACATCGACGCGCCGAGTGCTGCGAGGCCGGCTGCCAGGTAAAAGTACGGCAGCAGCTCGTAGACGGGTTTAGACAGCCAGATGTACACGACTCTCGTCAGGCGCCGCCGCCGGTACCGCCAACCGTGAGACCATCTACGCGCAGCGTGGGTTGACCGACGCCTACCGGCACTGACTGGCCTTCCTTGCCGCACACGCCCACGCCTTCGTCGAGCTGGAGATCGTTACCCACCATGGAGACCTTCTGCAGTACGGAGGGCCCGTCACCGATCAGCGTCGCATCTCGGATCGGCGCCCCAAGTTTGCCGCCTTCAATCAGGTAGGCCTCGCTGGCCGAAAACACAAACTTGCCGGACGTAATGTCGACCTGACCGCCGCCGAAGTTGCGCGCGTAAATGCCGCGGTCTACCGACGCGATAATTTCGTCCGGATCGTGAGGGCCCGGCAACATATAGGTGTTGGTCATTCGCGGCATCGGCAAATGCGCAAAGGATTCCCGGCGGCCGTTGCCCGTTGGCTCCACGCCCATCAAACGGGCATTCATCTGATCCTGCATGTAACCGACGAGCTGGCCTTTTTCGATGAGGGTCGTGCAACGCGTCAATGTGCCTTCGTCGTCCATGTTCAGTGAACCGCGCCGCCCGGGTAGCGTGCCATCGTCCACCACGGTGCAAAGGTCTGACGCCACGCGTTCGCCCATGCGACCGGCGAAAGCTGAAGTTCCCTTGCGATTGAAATCGCCTTCCAGCCCGTGGCCGATGGCTTCGTGCAGCAGCACACCCGGCCAGCCGGGGCCCAGCACAACGACCGTCTCGCCGGCCGGCGCGGGCACCGCCTCCAGGTTCACCAGCGCCTGGCGAACGGCTTCCCGCCCGAAGCCCTGGGCGCGCCCGGCATCCAGAAAGTAGTCGTAGGCGTAGCGACCGCCACCCCCACTGTAGCCCTGCTCGCGACGATCACCGTCCTCGACGATCACCGCTACATTCAGTCTCACCAGGGGCCGGACATCGGCAGCGTAGACGCCGTCGCTGGAGCAAACCAGCACAATTTCCTGCACACCGGCGATGCTGGCCATAACCTGCTTGACCCGCGGATCCAGGGCCCGGGTTGCCCGGTCGACCTCCTGCAACAGCGCAACCTTGTCGCTGTCAGGGAGCGATATCGTGGGGTCGAGCGCTGAGTAGAGCCGCTGCTCGCCGGCGGGCGACCAGGCCTGTACCGCGCCATGCTGGCCGTGCCGCACGATCGCACCCGCCGCCTGCGACGCCGACATCAGCGCCGGCGCGACAATTTCATCAGAGTAGGCAAAGCCCGTTTTCTCGCCGGCCACGGCACGCACGCCGACGCCCCGTTCGACGTTGTATGAACCTTCTTTGACAATGCCGTCTTCCAGGGACCATGACTCGTGGCGGGCGACCTGGAAGTACAGCTCGGCGGTATCTACACCGCCACGCAGCAGCGCATTGAGCGCATCGTCGAGGTGCCTTTCATTGAGCTCTGCCGGCGCCAGCAGGCGCTCTTCGGCCAGCTGCAGCGGATTGGCTGTCGTATCGCTCACGCGTCCTTGTCTCCACCTTTGATCGGTAGCTCGATATTTGCGCGCCGGTGCGCCAGCACCGGAAATTCCGCCCGCAGGTGCGCCGGCCGACCCAAGTCTACGCCGACCAGGTGCACACCCGGCCGTTCATCGGCCATTAACAGCACTTCTCCCCAGGGTCCGGCAAGCATGGAATGGCCCCAGGTCCGGCGTCCTCCCGGGTGCGCACCGGTCTGCGCCGCGGCTGCCACATAGCCCAGCATATCGATGGCGCGAGCCCGGACCAGCACTTCCCAGTGAGCGCTGCCGGTGGGACGCGTAAACGCCGCAGGCACGGCCACCAGCTCTGCCCCTTCGTGGGCCAGGCGACTGAACAACTCGGGGAAGCGAAGATCGTAGCACACGGCCACACCCAGCCGGCCCCAGGGCATGTTCACCGTCAGCGGCCGGTGCCCGGGCGCCGTATGTGTCGATTCGCGATAGGCTTCGTCGGCGCCCGGAATCTGCACATCGAACAGGTGCATCTTGTCGTAACGGCCTCGCCGCACTCCGTCTGCATCGTAGATGAGGCAGGCGGCAGCAGGCCGCGGTTCACCAGGATCCTGGATCGGCACCGTGCCGCCCACCAGCCACAGCCCATGCCGCTCCGCCATGTCGGCCAGTGCTGTCTGAATGGGCCCGTTGCCGTCGGGCTCGGCAATCTCGCGACGATAGGCTTCGGCCGCGCCCATGCCGGCAAAATTCTCCGGCAGCACGGCGATGGACGCACCGCCGTCTGCCGCTTCCCGGAGCAGGCTGTCAGCGTTGGCAAGATTCGCTGCGACGTCATCCCCGCTTTGCATCTGCACCAGGGCCAGCACGAAATGTCGTGAAGCACTCATGACGTATCGGGCGCACCGTTGGCCGGCAACGGCTCGGGCGGAGCCCGCCTCGATTCCGGCAGAGGCACCAGCACGGCTTCCGGCAGCACTGCAGGCAGCAGCGCCTCACAGTCGCTGAAGCGTGATGTATCCACGTCGGCACGCTGGACCTTATCGATGGCCGGCTGATCCCAGCTACCCCGGATTTCGTAGTACGACTCGCCGAGCTGGCTCAGAGGCTTACGAAAAATCCGCGAGATCAGCAGCATTGCTGCGCCCACCCCGGGTCCGCCCACCACGGCGCCGCCGAGCGCCAAAACGTTCGATACGTGCGGGCGAACCACGGCGAGCTGGTCGTAGTTCTGATCCCGCATGCTGGTGCGCCCGACGATACCGACATCGGCCACCGCGCCCTCGAGCCCGACGTTGCAGGTGTAAGCCTCGCCGGACTCCAGGGTGAAGTTGCCTTCCAGCACATTGAAGCTCAGTCCCTCGTCAAAAACATCGCGAAAATCCAGCGCAAGCCGCCGGGGCAGGGACGCGACGCTGAGCATGCCAAGCACGCGGCCACTCCCGGGCTCTACATCGAGCAATGCCCCTTCCTTAACGCGCATTTGCACCTGCCCGGATGCGCTGCCGAGAAAGTCTGCCGCCGGCGGCCCGGGCCAGCTCACATCGGCCGTTACCCGTCCTGACTTGCCCTCAAGCAGCGGCTGGTAACCCAGCCTCACCAGGGTGTCCTTCACGTCGTCCGTGCGCAGCTCGCCCCGCAGCCGCGTGCGCTGCCTGGCCAGGTCACCGTCAAGCACCAGCCATGCCCCGTCGCCGGCGACCGTGAAGCTCTCCGCACCGGTCTCGATCGGACTCGCGACCAGGCCGTCTGCGTTGCTGTCCACGCGCGCATCCAGGCTGCCGAAATCCAGGTCGCCCAGGCGAAAGTCGGCCACTTTGATCGCGATGGGCGGCACCCCGCGGGGATCCGCGGGTTCGCTGTCATCGCCCACTTCGCTTTCGAGCAGCCAAAGGCGGCTCATGTCCACCAGCAGCGGACGTTGGGGTGCCGGTACATCCGGCACGATCACGGTACCCAGAGCCCAGGGTGAATCCAGGGCGATTCGCCAGGTGCCGGGTTGCCGCGTCGCGAAAACTTCAGCGTCCGGGAAGCGCTGACCAAAGATCACCAGGTCTTCCACCGAGAAGGCCGCTTCACGATACAGCTCCAGCCAGCGCTGTGTGGCATCGCCCTCGGCCAGGGCAAGCCAGTCGACAAGCCGTAACTGATCCAGACTTCCCGACAACTCGACGCCCGGTAACACCGGCAACAGCGCAGGCCCATAGCCCGAGTGCACGGCTCCGCGCTCAATCACCCAGCCGGCCTCGCTTCGGTCCATCCGGAACACCCACGCCAGATCGTCGCGCAACTGACCGTCTACGCCCAGCACACTGTCCTGGAAATCGAGCTGCAATGCTAACGGTGCCGGCTCACCAGGGACCTTGGCGAAGGGTGGCGGCAAACGGCTTTCCACCGCCGTCAGATCGGCGCGCACCCGCATCTGCAGTGAGCCACTGTCAGGCCCCCCGGCGGGCAACAGCACCATTGCGCGCCAGTCAGCGTCGCCGGAAAACTGTTCCTGTTGCGGCAGTTCCAGGGTTTGCATCCACCTCCGCAACGGTGTGCGACTGGACAGCAGTGCAAAATGGCTGTGGCGTACGCTGTCCGCACCGGCCGGCCGCAGTTTCACCTGCACCGGTTCGCCCAGCAGCGTGGCATCCAGACGGTCGGCCGACAGGCGCGTATTCTCGAGGTTGATCTTGCCGCGGATGCCGTCGAGCCGAAAGGCGAGACCGTCAAAACCCAGGTTACACGTCTGCGCGTCGAAGCTTGCGCTCAGACGGTAATCCTCCGGACGCATGACCGGCAAGCGCAATGCCAGTGTCGCATCGAGGGCGCCTTCACCGTTGATTCGTGTCAACACCGAGCCCAACGTGTCAGCGATCGGCATCGCCAGCAGCAGATCGCGCAGCTCCATCACGGCCGTTGGCTGCACGATGTCGATGGCCAGCAGGCCCTTGCGAAGATCGTCGAAGCGCACGTCCTGATTTTCCAGCCCAACGTTAGCGATACGACCCCGATTGCTCGTGGTGTATATGCTCACGCCGTCGAAGACCAGATCGGCTGTCAACGCTTCTACCGGCGGCCAGCGATCGGCGAAATTCAGCTCTGCGTCTGCGAGCGCGAGGTCGGCCCGAAACACGCCTTCACCCCGCTCGTAAGGAAAGGCCCGCAGCGGTCCCCGCCAGCGGAGGCTGCTGTCATCCAGGCGGCCGGCCACAAAGGCCTGCCGCAGCCAACGACTCACCTGGGGAGGAAAGCGCCTGAGGGGAAGAAAATCCAGCACCGCAGCTGCCGACGATGACCGGAACCGGGCATCGAGATCGAGGAAAGGACTGCGCCCGTCCGCCGGGAACAGGATTTCGAAACTAGAGCTGCCACTTAGCTGTTGCGCGTTCACTTGCACCCCATCGCTGAGCACACGCAGGCCGTCGTCGGTAATCCGCCAGACCAGCAGTCCGGACAGCGAGTCCGTTTGCAGCGGCACCTCGAAGAGCGCCGGCCACTGCCACTGGGTCTCACCGCTGGCAAGCTCGAGCCGGCCGCCGGCCTGGTCGACCACCAGTTCGCCCGTGAGTCCGGCCGCTGTCACCTCACCCGGCAGATTGATGACACCCAGGCCAGCAAAGTTCAGGCTGAGTTCAAATGTCGGCGCCATCCCGGCGGGTTGCCGAAGCAGGATCCGCATGTCGCGAACTTCGCCGAGCAAGTCCTCGGGCAGCAGTCGGGCTCGCGCCTCGCTGCCGGCCAGTCCCCTGACCAACGCGTACGCGTCCTGAAGGCGCAGATAGCCCGCACTGCCATCGCACTCGCGGCCCCCACCAGCCACGTTCAGGCAACTCAGCGTGGCCTCCGTGCGGGGCCAGACCCGGCCGCCGCGACCAACGCGCAGGTCGGTAGCGCCGAACAGCCAGCCGGATCCGTTGTCTTCCCACTCGAAGCGCCCGGCGAGCAGGTCCACGCGCTCGATGAGTTCACCATCGTCGCGAAATTCCAGGCCACGCAAGTCGAGGTCGGCCGCCACTGTCCGCGGTTGCTGCCCGGTGAACCGAGCTACCAGCGTCAAGTCGCCGGTTGCCGCCGCCAGGGGCGTCGGCATGCCCGCTATCAGCTGGGCAAGGGGCGGAATATCCAGGTCGCCGGCATCTATCGTGATTCGCCATTCGACCGCCGCAAGATCGGCATCCGGGCCGAGCAGGCGACCGCTGGCATCAGCGGAGATCCTGACCCTGCCGGTCTGTGCTCCACTGATGTCTGCCTCGCCCGCCGCGGCAAGTTGATCGGCACGCAGCTCGACATCCAGCTCCTGCAGCCGCGCGACCAGCGGTTCGCCGGGCGCCAGCACATCGCTGTAATTCACATCGATGTTCTGCAGGCGCACCGTGAGTTTTTCGAGCTCGGGCTGATCGGTTTCCCTGCGAGGTAACCATTCATCCAGCGGCAAACCCTGTAGTGTGATGGCGCCATCAGCAGTCCGCTCGACGGCCAGTCGCGCACCCGACAGGCCCACGGATGCCGGCACCACACGCCGGTCGAGCAGCAGGCTCACGATGTCCACGCCGACGGATACCTCGTCGGCCCGCGCAATGGTGTCGCCAGTGTCCGGTGACAGGATGCGGACTTCATACAACACCAGCTCCGGACCGCGCAACGGCCAGCTGGCGCTGAGCCGGGCAAACTGCACATCGAACCCGGTGGCCAGCGCGGCTGCGTCGCGAACCTCCTGCTGGTATTCGGACAGCTGCGGCAGCAGCAAGCGAATCAGGCCGACCAGGAGCGCCAGCACGATGACGACACTGGCCGCGGTGTAAACCAGTGCGCGCAGCAGTTTGCCCATTACACCGACCATCTGCGGCAGCCTCAGACGAGCACGACGTCGAAGCGGTCCTGGGCAAACATGGACTCGCTTTGCAGCCGGATCGGCTTGCCGGTGAATTCTTCCAGCTCGGCAAGGCTGGCCGATTCTTCATCCAGCAACATCTCCACGACGTCCTGGTGGGCGAGGACGATCAACTCCTTGAAACTGAACTGGCGGTGCTGGCGCAGCACCTCACGAAAGATCTCGTAACAAACGGTTTCCGCGGTCTTCACGTAACCGGTGTTGTGACACGTCCGGCAAGGTTCGCAGAGAATATGTTCCAGGCTCTCGCGCGTGCGCTTGCGGGTCATCTCCACCAGCCCCAGGGGCGAAACCTGCGTCACCTGGGTGCGCGCGTGGTCGCCTGCCAGCGCCGCGTCCAGTGCTTCCAGCACCTGCTCCCGGTGGGCCGGTTCTTGCATATCGATGAAATCGATGATGATGATGCCGCCGAGATTGCGCAGGCGCAGCTGGCGCGCAATGGCGACAGCGGCCTCGAGATTGGTGCGAAAGATCGTCTCCTCGAGGTTGCGATGCCCGACGTAGCCGCCCGTGTTGACGTCAACGGTCGTCATGGCTTCCGTCTGATCGATCACGATGTGGCCGCCGGACTTCAGCGGCACAGACCTTTCCAGGGCGCGCTGAATCTCGTCTTCGATACCGTACATGTCGAGAATCGGCCGACGGCCCGTATAGAGTTCTACAGAGTCGGCAATCTCCGGCATGAAACTCTCGGCGAAGCTCCGGATTCGTGCGTACGCCGTTGCCGAGTCCACGCGCACGCGCTGAATCCCGGAACTGACCAGATCGCGCACCACCCGTAACTCCAGCGGCAGGTCCTCGTGGACACGCTGCCCGGGATTGGCCTGCGCGGACTGGCCCTGAACCGAATCCCAAAGGCGCTCCAGGAACAGCATGTCGGCGCGCAGGGCCTCCGTCACCGCACCTTCGGCGGCGGTGCGAATGATGTAGCCGCGGTCGGTATCCTCCGGCAGCAGCATTTCAACAATTTCCCGCAGGCGCGTGCGTTCCGCCTCGTCCTCTATGCGGGCCGACACGCCGACACTGCCGCTGCCGGGCAACAGCACCAGGTAACGGGATGGGATCGTGACCTGCGTGGTCAGGCGCGCCCCCTTGGTACCAAGGGGATCCTTGAGCACCTGCACGAGCAGTTCGTCGCCTTCTCGCAGCAGATCGCGAATCGCCGGCTCCTCGTCGCCGTTGCGGCGGCCTGCCGACCCGATGTCCGACACGTGCAGGAAACCGGTGCGCTCCAGACCGATGTCGATGAACGCGGCCTGCATGCCCGGCAATGCCCGCGATACCCGGCCCTTGTAAATGTTCCCGGCCAGGCCGCGGCGGGAGGCGCGTTCCACCAACAGTTCCTGGAGCACGCCGTTCTCGACAACCGCCGCACGGAGCTCCCGGGGAGTTACATTGATCAGGACTTCTTCGCCCATCGTATTCACGATCCGCCACCGAGCAAACGATACCCGAAAGATTCCAGCAACCACGCCGTCTCGAACAGCGGCAAGCCCATCACACCTGAATAACTGCCGTGCAGCGTTTCGATGAACACCGCACCGAGGCCTTGTATGGCATAGGCGCCGGCCTTGTCCGCCGGCTCGCCATGATCCCAGTAAGCGGCAGCCTCGGCGCTGCTGATGGCGCGAAACCTGACCTCGGAGCGGCTCACGGCGTGTCGGCACGTCGAGCCGCCCAGCAACGCCACCCCGGTGTAGACCTCGTGGCTGGAGCCGCTGAGAGCGGCCAGCATCCGCAAAGCGTCTGCACGGTCCGAGGGCTTGCCGAAAATATTGCCGTCATGCACCACTGCGGTATCCGCTGCCAGCACCAGTTCGGTCTGCTCCGCCACCGATGCTGCCACGGCGCGCGCCTTGGCGACGGCTACACGGCGCACATATTCGTCCGGGGGTTCTCCGCCCCGGTGCCTCTCATCCGTATCGGCCGGGCGAACCACGCACGGGACACCCAGCTGCTGCAGGAGCTCCAGGCGGCGAGGCGACGCCGAAGCCAGGCACACGCGGGCTTGCATCACGCGCGGTGGTAGGGGTGGCCGGCAAGCAGGGTCCAGGCGCGGTAGAGCTGCTCTGCAACCAGCACCCGCACCATGCCGTGGGGCAGCGTGAGCCGGGACAGGGACCAGAGCCGCTGGGCCTGGTCACGGCATTCGGCATCCAGACCGTCTGCCCCGCCCACCGCCAGCGCGACGCGCGGATACCCGGCCAGCCACTTTTCCAGTTCGCCGGCCAGTTCCGCAGTGCTCCACTCCGACCCGCGTTCGTCCAGCGCAATCAGCAAATCACGGCCGTCGACGCGGCGCAGTATCCGTTCTCCTTCCCGGGCGCGCGCTTTCCCGGCGCTGTCGCGGCCACTGCGGGCCCCGCTCGGAATCTCCTGCAGCTCGAGCTGAATGTGCCCAGGCATGCGTTTTCGATAGGTTTCGAAACCCTCGCCGATCCAGGCAGGCAGGCGTGTGCCCACGGCGAGTAGTGAAATGCGCATGCAAGCAGCCCGTGGCGCCCGTCAGGCACCCGCCCCCGCCTTTGACCCCGCAGAACCCGTCGAATCGTCGTTCAGGTCCCAGAGTTTTTCGAGTTTGTAGAAGTCCCTGACCTCAGGTTGCATCACGTGCACGACAACATCCTGCAGGTCTACCAGCACCCATTCGGAAGCTTCAGTGCCCTCGACGCCGATGGGCGTATGGCCCTCGGCTTTCGCCCGCTCGACAAGGCGCTCGGCAATGGACTTCACGTGTCGGCGCGAAGTCCCGCTGGCAATCACCATGTAATCCGTAATGGACGTGATGCCCGATACATCAAGCACGCGAACCTCCCGTGCCTTCATGTCATCGAGCACGTCTTTTGTCATCGTTACCAGTGCGCTGCTATCGGTCACTCGATTCTCCTGCTCATGCGGTCATCCTTCATCGCTTGTCTGTGCTCCGTCATACGTAACAATTGCTCTGCGTTAACACCTCACGTACCGATTCCGGAACGAGGAATCGCGGATCTCCACCGCCGGCAATCCGCTCACGAATCGCCGTGGATGAGATATCCAGTGCGGTCACCGGGTGCACGTAGATGCGCCCGGCCCCGGTCGCCAGATCACCGGGGACGCGAGTCTGGCGGGTCGCCAGCCAGCTGCCGAGCACCCCCGTATCGGGCGGCTGCCAACCCGGTCGATGCGCCACCATAAAGTGCGTGTAGTCGGCCAGTTCTTCTGCCCGGTGCCAGTCCGGCAGACCGAGAAAAGCATCCATGCCAAGTATCAGCACGAAGCTCTGCCCGGGCAGTTCCTGGTGCAGCGAGAGCAACGTGTCGATGGTGTAGGAAGGGCCGGTGCGCTGGAGTTCACGCCGATCGACGCTGAATCGACCCACATTCGCAACGGCGGCCTCGAGCATCTGCACGCGCAAGTCAGGCCCGGCGCGCGGCGCCTCTCGATGCGGGGGCAGGCGCGACGGCAGAAAGCGGACAGCCTCGAGATCCAGCAGTTCGCAAACCTCCAGCGCCGTGCGCAAGTGGCCAAAGTGCACGGGGTCGAAGCTGCCACCGTAGATGCCGATAGACCGACTTGAGGCGTCCGTTGCCGGGCTCACGCAGTCTCCGCTTGCAGCGCAGCGCCACCCGCAAGGCCAAGGGTCAGTTCCAGCAGGGCGTTCCAGGGCAAGCCCGGCCGGGCACCTTTCACGATCCGGTCGGCAGCCGCCGCCTGGTGCAGCAGCCGCCGCGCGCCCGCTACGCCGACACGCCGTGCTGCCCTGCCTACCAGCGATTCCCGCTGGCTCCAGACACCGGCCGCAGACAGCGCGCGAGCCAGGGGCTCCCCGTGCCCGGCGCGGAGGGTGACGGTGCTCAAGGTCATGAGCTCGCGCACCAGGCTCCACAGGACCAGCGTAGCTGCCACGCCTTCCTGCTCCAGGTGCCGGAGTATCCGGGTGGCACGTGGGCCGTCACCGGCGAGCGCGGCGTCGGCAAACTGGAAGACATCGTAACGGGCGCCGTCGGCCACCGCGGCGCGGACGGCGTCGACATCCACGCGTTCGCCGGCCGTGAGCAGCACGAGTTTGTCGATCTCCTGTTTCGCGGCCAGCAGGTTGCCCTCAACTCGCGCGGCCAGCAGCTCCAGGGCTGGCGCATCGTATTCCAGCCCGGCGGCCCGCAGGCGCCCGGCCAGCCAGGCCGGCAACTCACTTGCCTCGGGCGGGCGCAGAGGCACCCAAACACCGGCGCCAACCAGGCTCTTCACCCACTTGGCCTGCGCCGCGCGGCCAGTCAGCGCCGGCGTCATCACGACGACGATTTTGTCCGGTGGCGGGTCAGCAGCCAGCGCGGTGAGATGCCTGGCACCAGCATCACCCGGCTTGCCCGTCGGCAGGCGGAGCTCCACCAGCTGTGATTCGGCAAACAGGGACAGGTTGTCGAGACTGCGCTGCAGCACGTCCCAGTCGAAGCCGCGTTCGGCGACGTAACGCTCACGACCGGTGCAACCCGCTTTGCGAGCAGCGTCGCGAATGGTGTCCAGCGCTTCTTCCACGAGCAAAGGCTCGTCGCCCGACAAAAGATAAATGGGCGCCAGACCGGCCCGAAGCTTTGCGGGTAATTGGCGGAGGTTCAGCCGCACGCGTTCAGCCGGCCACCTGGCTCCACTGGATGCTTTCTTCGGCCAGCAGGACCGGGATGCCGTCGCGAACTGGGTAGATCCGGTGGCCGTCGCGGCTGATCAGGGCCTCGCTGCAGGCCTCGGCGACCCGCTCGTCGGCTTCGTTCTGAACCGTGCCGTTGCGAATGGCTGCGTTGAGCGTATCGAGCCGTGCTGCGTCCAGTATCTCGAGGGGAAGGCGGGTAACGGGGCAGCAAATAATGTCCAGCAGGTTTTTGTCCATTAGCGTGGCGACGACGTGGGAAATCAATATAACACAGGCACTTCAGGGCTCATCCTGCCGCGATGCGGCGGGCGCCTCGGGGACCGGATCGTAGCCGCCCGAGGTAAAGGGATGGCAGCGGCCGATACGCCGCAGGCTCAGCCAGCCGCCGCGCAGGAGCCCGAAGCGATCGATGGCTTCGCGCGCGTAAGCGGAACAGGTGGGGTAGAACCGGCACCTCGGGCCCAGCAACGGCGACAGGAAGCGCTGGTAGGCACCAATCACGCTCCCGGCCAGGGCCGCCGCGCGACCCGCGGGTGGCGCGGCAGCGGGCTTTTGTTCAGCCTGCTCCGGCAGCGGCCACCTCCTCGGCAGCGGACTTGATCGCCTGGATCATCGCGTTCAGCCCGTTACTTCGCGTCGGGCTGAGGTGCGCATCGAGCCCGATTGCCGCTATGAAAGCCGGCGGCGTTGTCACGATCTCCCGCGCATCACGACCGTTATACACGCGCATCAGGATTGCGATCAGCCCCGATACAATGGCGGAGTCGCTGATCGCCTGAAAGTCCAGGCGGCTATCACTGGCTGCGGTGTGCAGCCATACCTGCGACTGACACCCGCGCAAAAGACTATCCTCGGTGCGCCACGCTTCCGGAAACTCCGGCAACTTGCGGCCCATGTCGATGATGTATTGATAACGATCGATCCAGTTGTCAAAGAAACTGAATTCCTCGATCAGCTCGCGCTGCGCCTGTTCGATGTCGCCCATGTCCTGCTCAGTCCCCCGCGGCGGACCGGCGCCAGCGGGCACCGTCGGGACCGTCTTCAATCAGAATTCCGCGATCAGTCAGTTCATCGCGAATGCGGTCTGCTTCGCTGAAATCGCGTCGTTCCCGTGCCGCCTGCCGGGCGGCAACCAACGCATCGATCTCGGCATCATCAGGTGCATCTGCACTGCCACCCCGGCACCAGGCCTCCGGGTCAGCGCCCAGCAGGCCAAGCAATTCCGCACTGGCCCGCAGCCGCGACGCCATGCTGGCGCGCTGGTCCGGGTCGTCGCAGCGGTTCAGGTCACGGGCGAGATCGAACAACGCGGCCAGCGCCCGTGGCGTATTCAGGTCGTCGTCCAGCGCGCTGAGAAAATCCGCATCGGGTTCCGTCTGCTGCCAGGCGTTCTGCCAGCCGTCCGCATCACGCAGTGCGCGGTACAAACGGTCGAGCTTACGGCGCGCTTCCACCAGCACATCGCCGGTCCAGTCGAGAGGCTGGCGGTAGTGGGCACTCAGCAAGGCCAGGCGCACTGCCTCTCCGGGCGCCTGCTCCAGCAGGTCGCGCACCAGAATGACATTGCCAAGGGACTTGGACATCTTGGTGTGATCCACATTGACGAAACCGTTGTGCATCCAGATGCGCGCAAATCTTTCCCCGTCGTGGGCACAGGTACTCTGCGCAATTTCGTTTTCATGATGCGGAAAAATGAGATCGTTGCCGCCACCGTGTATATCGATGGTGCGGCCGAGATGCATGGCGGCCATTACGGAGCATTCGATGTGCCAACCCGGCCGGCCCCGGCCCCACGCACTGTCCCAGCCCGGCAAGTCCCCGGTGGACGGCTTCCACAACACGAAGTCGCCGGGCGCTTCTTTGTAAGGCGCCACCTCAACGCGGGCACCGGCCAGCAACTCGCGCTGCTCACGGCGCGACAGCCGTCCGTACTCGGGGAAGGACGCGACCCGGAACAGCACGTGTCCATCGGCCGCATAGGCGTGCCCCGCGTCAATCAGGGCCTGAATCATTGCAAGGATACCGGCCACGTGGTCCGTGGCCCGGGGCTCAACGTCCGGGGCCAGCACACCGAGCGCGGCCATGTCCTGGTGATAGGCCTCCGTGTAACGCGTGGCAATGACGTCGATGGGCACGCCTTCCGCCGCTGCCGCTGCATTGATCTTGTCGTCGATGTCCGTGATGTTGCGGGCGTAGGTCAGCCTGTAGCGGCGACGCAGCGCCCGGGCGAGCACGTCGAAGACCACCGCGGGGCGGGCATTGCCGATATGCGGGTAGCTGTAGACCGTGGGCCCGCAGACATACATCGTCACCCGGTCATCTGCAGCGGGTTCGAAGCTCTCTTTGCGCCGGGTTAACGTATTGTAAAGGGCTAGGCTCACTTGCGTATGGGGCATCGGGCCAGCCGGTTATAATAGCGGTTTGCCTTCGAGGCGTCCGGGCCCGCGGGGCGCGGACAGGAGATGCACAGTGGACTCCGGAAAAATCTTCGGCGCACGGACCAGCGTCGAGCAAGTGGAGGAAGGCCGAGAGCTGGCGCCGAAATTCGACGCCGACGGCCTGATACCGGCCGTGACCACGGACTACGGGACCGGCGAACTGCTGATGCACGGCTATATGAATGCAGCGGCCCTGGCACGCAGCATCGAGACGGGCGAGGCCCATTATTTCAGCCGCAGCCGGCAGGTCCTGTGGCACAAAGGTGCCACCAGCGGGCTGGTGCAGAAGATTCGCGAGCTGCTGATCGACGACGATCAGGACTGCGTCTGGCTGCGCGTCGAGGTGGGCGGCAACGGCGCCAGCTGCCACGTTGGCTACCGTTCCTGTTTCTACCGGCGCGTGCCCAACGGTGCGCCGCAAGACCAAGGCGTGCTGCAACTCGAGTTCACCGAAACCGAGAAGGTGTTCGATCCGGAAGAGCTTTACCCTGGCGCGGAAAACCCCACCAAGCTCTGATCGAATTGACTCAGTGGCGTCGACGCCGCCGCGGACGGTCCATTTCACGGGTCTGCGGCAAACGTGACCACGCGTACAAGAATTCCAGGCTACCCACCAGAATTACCAGGTACGCGCCCAGAGATGCCAGTTCGGCAAACAGCCGCACGGCACTGCGCGTGTAGCCCGTACCCAGGATTGTCTTCCAGAGCGCCGGAGCAGCCAGCACCTGCACGAACAGGATCAGCAGCATCAGACCAGCCAGCAGGATGGCCAGCCCCGCAGAGGGCCAGCTACGCTGCCAACCCGCCACCAGCCGCCCACTGTGCCGATACAGGTAGACGCTGGCCACGGTCAGCAGCAGGGCCGCCGATGCCTGCCAGAAGTTGTCCGTGACCATCCGGTCGAGAAGATCCTGCAGTTCGCGAATGAGGCCGAAACCGAACAGCGCGACGAAAGCCAGCGCAAGGGGCCGGCGCAGGCGATCACGCAGCGCAACCCAGCCAAAAATTCCCGCACAAATCATCAGCAGCGCGAGCTGGACCTCCGCGACCAGCTCGTTGGCGGTGACGCTGCCACCGGCAGGCACCATGACCGCGAGGCGCACTGTCAGCAGACTGACCGCACCCACCAGCACCGCGTAGGCCAGAAACCGGAATATGCCCGCGCGTGTGCTCATCTGCCGTCGCGTTCAGTTCAACGCGTTCAGGCGACGCGTAACCAGTCCGGCCAGGTCGGCGGCCAGCGCTTCGCGCAAGACGGTTTCTTCGCGCGACTTGCCAAGCACCTCGGTCGCATCGTAGGCGTAGTCACGGTTTAACGTCAGGGTCTGCGGCGCGAAGACCACTGCGCCGTTGACGGCGATGTCATAGCGAACCGTGTAGTACACGTCGTACTCGGTGGGCACATTGCGAGTCGACACGGCCAGCACCCGCTGGCCGGAATCATCCCGACTGATGTGAATCACCGCATCGGCTTTGTCTGCATCTTTGGTAAGCGTTGCACCCCGGCCACGCAGTGCAGTGATCAGTTCCCGGTAGAACGGCGAATAGCGATCGCCCGTGCTGACATGGATCGTCTTTACGGACGCCGGCAACTGGGCCTGCCCACGGGGCTGGAACCCGCAGGCTGTCAGCAGCAGCGCGAAACACAGCAGCAGGTGGCTTCTAGACAACCACGTTGACCAACTTACCCGGGACATAAATCACCTTGCGTATGGCCTGTTCACCGATAAAGCGCTGCACGTTGTCTTCGGCCAGCGCCGCCGCCTTCACTGAATCGTCGTCCAGCCGCGCTGGCAACTCCAGCCGCGCCCGGAGCTTGCCGTTGACCTGCACGATGATCTGCACTGTGTCCGCCGCCAGGGCCGACTCGTCCACGTCGGGCCATCCCTCGTCCACTACCGCAGTGTCTCGCCCGAGGTCGCGCCAGAGCTGATGACAGATGTGCGGAACGATGGGCGACAGCATCAGCACCGAGGCTTCCAGCGCCTCCTGCACGACGGCCCGGTCGCCGTCCTGCCGCGCTTCGAAGCGGGTCACGTGGTTCAACAACTCCATCACGGCGGCGATCGCCGTATTGAACGTATAGCGCCGGCCAACGTCGTCGCTGACCTTCGCAATGGTCTGGTGCACGGTGCGGCGCAGCCCGCGCTGCCGGTCGTCCAGTTGGCCAACTGCGGGCGCCTCACCATTTGTCGCATGCTGCTGCACGGTGCGCCACAGGCGCCGCAAAAACCTGAACGCACCGTTTACGCCCTCATCTGACCATTCCAGGGCCTGCTCCGGGGGCGCGGCGAACATCACGAAAAGTCTGACGGTATCAGCGCCGTACTCATCTATCAGTGACTGCGGATCGACGGTGTTGCCCTTCGACTTGGACATCTTCGCGCCGTCTTTCAGCACCATTCCCTGCGTGAGCAACTTGGTGAACGGCTCGTTGCTCTCCACCAGGCCTTCGTCGCGCATCAGCTTGTGGAAAAAGCGTGCATACAACAGGTGCAGGATCGCGTGCTCGATACCACCAATGTACAGATCCACCGGTAACCAGTAGCCGGCCCGCTCATCCAGCATTGACTGGGTCTGATCCGGGCAGCAAAACCGCGCGTAGTACCAGGACGACTCCATGAAGGTGTCGAAGGTATCCGTCTCGCGGCGCGCCGCCTCCCCGGTCGCCGGATCCGTCACTTCATAAAAAGACGGCATGGACTTTATCGGCGAACCGCCCCCGGACAGGTCCACGTCTTCCGGCAATACGACCGGCAGCTCGGCATCGGGCACCCCAACGGCCACCTGGCCTGCCGTCTCGATGACGGGAATGGGTGCGCCCCAGTAACGCTGCCGAGACACCAGCCAATCGCGCAGCCGGTAGTTCACCCGTCGTTGGCCACGCCCGGCAGCTTCGAGATCTTCGGCAATGGCGACAAACGCCTCGGCGGAACTCAGGCCATCGTACTTGCCGGAGTTGACCAGCTGACCGGGCATCACGAAGGCCCCGGCGCCGAGATCGCAGCTGGCCGGATCAGCGACCGGTGCGATGACCTGCCTGATCGGCAGCCCGCAGCTGCGGGCGAATTCCCAGTCACGCTGATCGTGGCCGGGCACCGCCATCACCGCCCCGGTGCCGTAGGCCATCAGCACGAAGTTGGCGGCCCATACGGGCACCGGCTCGCCGGTCACCGGGTGCACCGCGTCAATGCCCAGGGGCATGCCCTTCTTGTCGAGGGCCTCCATCGCCGCCTCTGACACCGCGCTTTGCCTGCACTCGGCAAGGAAAGCCTCCAGCTCCGGATTGTCGGCGGCCGCATGGCGCGCCAGCGGATGCTCGGCCGCTACAGCCATGTAACTGACGCCCATCAATGTGTCCGGGCGCGTCGTGTAAATTCGCAGCGGCGCCTGCCCGTCCGGCAACGCGAAATCTATTTCCACGCCTTCGGAGCGCCCGATCCAGTTGCGCTGCATTGTCTTGACCCGCTCCGGCCAGTCGAGTTGGTCAAGTTCCGCCAGCAGCTCTTCGGCATAGTCGGTAATGCGCAGGAACCACTGCGGAATTTCCCGTCGTTCTACCGGCGCGCCGGAGCGCCACCCGCGGCCGTCTACCACCTGTTCGTTGGCCAGCACGGTCTGGTCTACCGGATCCCAGTTCACGACAGCCCGGTCCTTGTAGGCAATGCCCTTGTCGAGCAAGCGCGTGAACAGCCACTGTTCCCAACGGTAGTAGTCGGGGTCGCAGGTAGCCAGTTCGCGTTCCCAGTCGTAACCGAAGCCAAGCCGCTGCAGCTGACCGCGCATGTAGTCGATGTTTTCTCGCGTCCAGCGGGCGGGCGCCATGCCGTGCTTGATAGCCGCACCTTCGGCGGGCAGGCCGAAAGCATCCCAGCCCATGGGCTGCAGCACATTTTTTCCCTGCATGCGCTGGTACCGCGCTACCACGTCGCCGATGGTGTAGTTGCGCACGTGCCCCATGTGCAGGCGACCGCTGGGATACGGAAACATGCTCAGACAGTAGAATTTTTCGCGCCCCGGGTCTTCTTCGGCCCGAAAACAGGAATTTTCGGCCCAGTATTCCTGGGCGGTGCTCTCCACGGCGGCGGGATCGTAAGGCTGTTCGCTCACGGTTATTGGTTTTTTGGGCGGCGGGCTGGCAAGGATACAACAGCTACGGCTGGCCGGCCGGGCGCCGCGGGGCGGCGATACCGAGCCACAGGGCCAGCAAAGCGATCAGCACCACCGGCACGTTACCTGTGCGGACGAAGGGCGTCGCCCCGCTGCGTGGCTGGACCTCGCCCGTCAGCACCCCGGTCTCGAACTGCGGGAGGCGGCTGATGATGGCGCCGTCCGCTTCGATCAACGCCGTGATACCGGTGTTTGTGGAGCGCAGCATCACGCGCCCGGTTTCCAGCGAGCGCATGCGCGCCATTTCCAGGTGCTGGTGCGCGGCGATCGAGTCGCCGAACCAGGCATCGTTGCTGACGTTGACGAGCAGGCCCGAGGCTGGCAGAAAATCCAGCTGCTCCGCGCCAAAAGCATCTTCGTAACAGATGCTGGGGGCCAGCTGGATGTCGCCAGCGACCAGGGGAGGCTGATCGCGGCTGCCGGGTGCCACGTCGCGGTAGGGCAGATTCATCATGCGCATCCAGTTGCGCACGAAGTCCGGCACCGGGAAAAACTCGCCGAAGGGCACCAGGTGTCGCTTGTGATACACGCCGCTGCTTACGCCGACAGACAGCAGAGAATTATGAAATCGATCGCGTTCGAAATCGTTGACGATGATCCCGAGCAGAATCTGCATGCCACGCTCCGCGGCAGCGGCCTGCAGCTCCTGGAGATAGCCCTCGACACGATCCGCTGCGGTCGGCACCGCGACCTCGGGCCAGACCACCAGCTCCGTAGCCGGCAGCCCCAGGGTCAGATCCCGGTACAGCGCCATGGTGGGCAGGCGCTGCTCCGGCAGCCACTTGCGATCCTGGGTGATTGAGCCCTGCACGAGAGCCACCGTCACGGGCGGCCCGTCAGGCGCGGTCCAGCTGCGGCCAGTCAGCGCCCAGGTGCCAAAGACCAGCAGGCCCGCTGCAGCGACGACCAGTAAACGTTCACGCTGCGAACCACGCAGCATGGACAACAGCAAGCCGGCCACCACTGCTGTCAGGAACGACACGCCGTAGACGCCGAGCACAGGCGCCCACGCGCTGAGCGGACCTTCGATCTGGCCGTAGCCGAGGCTGAGCCACGGAAATCCGGTAAATATCCAGCCCCGCAGCCACTCCGTCGCCACATAGGCAGCCGGCCAGCACAGGCACCAGCGCAGCGCCGCCGACACGCGGCAGCGCGCGGCCAGCCAACCGGCAGCGGCCACGTGCGCGGCCGAAGCGAGCACCAGGGCCGCTGACAGCAGCACCGCGAGCCAGGCCGGAGTCCCGGCGAAGCCGTGCACGCTGATGTAGGTCCAGTAGGTGCCGCCCGCAAAGGCCGCACTGCCGAATACCAGGCCGCGGATTGCCGCGACTCGCGGCGACTGCCCTTCCCACAGGGCAAACAGAACGGCCAGCAGCAGCGGCACGCTCCACCAGGCGCCGAACGGCGCGAAGCCCAGGGGCAGCAGCGCCCCCGCTACGGCGGCAAGACCATTGGCTCGATTGATGAATAAAGGCAGGCGCAACAGGAGCCGTTCTCAATCGCCCGTCGGGGCGCGGCTGACCTCGAGCAGGTGCACCCGCCGCCGATCTGCCTGCAGAACCTTGAACAGGAGGCCCTGCAAGCGCAAGGCTTCACCCCGCCGCGGCAGCTGACCGAGCTCGTGAATGATCAGGCCACCCACGGTGTCATAGTCTTCGTCGCTGAATTCGCTGCCAAAGAATTCGTTGAACTCCTCGATGCGGGCCAGCGCCCGCACGTGAAACCGGCCGTCCGGCTGCGGCTGAATCGGATCAGCCTCGCGAGGGTCGTGCTCGTCGCCGATATCGCCGACGATCTCCTCCAGCACATCTTCGATGGTCAGCAGGCCCGCGATGCCCCCGTATTCGTCCACGACGATCGCCATGTGGTTACGGCTGACGCGGAATTCCTTCAGCAGGGTATTGAGCCGCTTGCTCTCAGGAATGAATGTTGCCGGCCTGAGATAACGCTGCACATCGAACTCCCCGTTTGGCTCGGTCATGAAAAAGCGCAGCAGATCCTTGGCCAGCAGAATGCCGACTACCTCGTCACGCTCGTCACCGATCACCGGGAAGCGGGAGTGACCGCAGTCGATGATCGTGCTCAGGATGTCCTCCCGCGGCGCCGACCGTTCGAGCACGACCATCTGTGAACGCGGAATCATCACGTCACGCACCTGGGTCTCCGACACCTCGAGGACATCCTCGAGCATGGCGCGCTCTTCTGGCTCGAGCACGCCTTCCCAGCGCTCGTCACGCAGAAATTCCTGCAACGCCTCGCGAGAGGCCGGCTCGCCCAACAGGCGTTCTTTCAGCCGGGCGTACCAGCCGTTGGGTCGATCTTCCTGTTTACGTTCTTCAGTCACCGGGCATGACCCTCAGAGGCGCTCCACGAGATACGGGTCGTCGAATCCGAGCTCCCGCATGATCTCGCCTTCCAAAGCTTCCATGTGCAGCGCCTCCGCAGCGTTGCCGTGATCGAGCCCGGCCAGGTGCAGCGTGCCGTGTACGACCAGGTGGGCAAAATGCGCCAGCGGGGTCTTGCCCTGCGCAGCGGCTTCCTCCCGGAGCAGCGGCACACAGATCACCAGGTCGCCAAGCAGCGTATCTGCCTCCGGCGGCAGCCCGGGCGGCACCTCGGCGGGGAATGCCAGCACATTGGTCGGCGCGTCGCGGCCCCGGTAGCGATGATTCAGTTCCCGGCTCTCGTCGGGTGCCACCAGGCGCAACGCTATGTCTCCAGCGCGCACCTCCGGCACCCGCGCCAGGGCTGCGATCACCCATTCGTCGGTCCGGGCGCCTGCAGGCGCCGATATGCCGTCCGCGCACTGCAGATCGACACTCGGTGAGACCGCGGCACTCATGACCCCGCTGGCGGGGCCTCGGAACCGTTCTTCTCATAGTCTTCATAGGCCTCATAGGCCTCGACAATACGCTGCACCAGCGCGTGGCGAATCACATCACGCGGCGAGAAGCGGGTGAAGCTGATGTCTGGCTCGCCATCCAGGATCCGACTGACATGGCGCAGACCCGAAAGCTGGTTGCGCGGCAGATCTACCTGAGTGACATCCCCGGTCACCACGGCCTTGGAACCAAAGCCCATGCGGGTCAGAAACATTTTCATCTGCTCGACGGTGGTGTTCTGAGCCTCGTCCAGGATAATGAAACTCTCGTTCAGCGACCGACCGCGCATGAAGGCCAGCGGCGCGATCTCAATAATGTTGCGGTCGATGAGCTTCGACACCCGCTCAAAGCCGAGCATCTCATACAACGCGTCGTACATCGGCCGCAGGTACGGATCGACTTTCTGCGACATGTCGCCGGGCAGAAAGCCCAGGCGTTCGCCGGCCTCTACGGCCGGGCGAACCAGCACGATGCGTCGAACGCGCTGCTCTTCCATTGCCTCGACGGCGCTGGCCACGGCCAGGAAGGTCTTGCCTGTGCCCGCGGGCCCGATACCAAAACTCAGATCATGGTCGCGGATGCCGGCCAGGTAGTGTCGCTGGTTGCTGCCGCGCGGCCGGATCTGCAAGCGCCGCGTGCGCACTGTCATCTCTCCTTCGCCCGGCTCGGCCTCACCCTCTGCCGGCAACTCGCCGGCCGCCGCCTGTTGCAGACAGATGTGCACGCGGCCCGGATCCAGGGCTTCCTGTCCTGCCAGCGCGTACAGCTCCTGCAGCACCTCGACGCCTGCGCGGGCTGACTCGTCCGGACCCATCACGCGAAAATGGTTGCCACGGTTGCTGATCTGGATGCCCAGCCGGCGCTCTATCTGCCTGAGATGCTCGTCGAACTGGCCACAGAGGTTGGCCAGTGTTTCGTTGTCGGCGGGTTCGAGAACGATCTCGCGGGTTGCGGTAGCAGTGTTCAAGCGGCCTCGGCAGCCCCTGCCAGCCGCCCTCGCAACGAGTTGGGGAGCGCCTCGGTGATCGTCACATCGACGAATGAGCCCAGCAAGACCGGATCGCCGTCGAAATTGACCCAGCGATTGTTTTCGGTACGCCCCGCCAGCTGCCGTGGGTCTTTCTTTGCCGGCCTTTCCACCAGCACACGCTGGCGTGTGCCCACCATGCTGCGACTGATGTCGGCAGCCTGCGTATTCAGCTGCTCCTGCAGGCGGGCAAGCCGGGCGAACTTCTCTTCGCGCGGCACGGGATCCGGCAAGGCAGCGGCTGGCGTGCCGGGACGCGGGCTGTATACAAAGCTGAAAGACTGGTCAAAACCCACGTCGGTGACCAGCTGCATCGTCGCTGCGAAGTCGTTGTCGCTTTCGCCGGGAAAGCCAACGATCAGGTCCGTTGCAATGCTGATACCCGGGCGGACTTCACGCAGCCGGCGAAGTTTGTCCTTGTACTCCAGCACCGTGTGACCTCGCTTCATGGCCGCCAGCACGCGGTCGGAACCGCTCTGCACGGGCAGGTGGAGGTAATCGACGAGTTTATCCACGTCAGCATAAGCTGCGATCAGGCGATCGTTGAACTCCACCGGATGCGACGTAGTGAAGCGGATGCGCTCGATCTCGGGCACTGCGGCGACAAAGCGAATCAGCGTAGCGAGGTCCGCGATCTTGCCGTCATGGGTCGGGCCGCGGTACGCGTTCACGTTCTGGCCCAGCAGGGTGACTTCTTTCACGCCCTGTTGCGCAAGCTTGATCAGCTCCGCCATCACCGCGTCAAGTGGCCGGCTGATCTCCTCGCCGCGCGTGTAGGGCACGACACAGAAACTGCAGTACTTGCTGCAGCCTTCCATGATGGACACAAAGGCGGTCGGGCCGTCGGCGCGCGGCGCCGGCAACGCGTCGAATTTCTCGATTTCAGGAAAACTGACGTCGACCACGGGGCCGCCATGATTGCGCACCCGGTCCAGCATCACCGGCAGGCGGTGCAGCGTCTGAGGCCCGAAAACAATATCCACACATGGCGCCCGGCGGGCCAGGGCCGCGCCTTCCTGGCTGGCTACGCAACCACCCACGCCAATCACGACCCCGGGACGAGCCTGCTTCAACACGCGCCAGCGGCCCAGCAGCGAGAACACCTTTTCCTGCGCCTTCTCGCGCACAGAACAGGTATTCAGCAGCAGGACATCCGCCTCGGCAGGATCTCCGGTTGTTTCGAGACCGTGGCTGTCACCGAGCACGTCCGCCATCTTGGCGGCGTCGTACTCATTCATCTGGCAGCCAAAGGTCTGTACGTAGACTTTCCCTGGCATTAACAGGTCGCTGTGCGCCTCCTCCTGAAGCCTGGGCCAGCGGGGGCGGGAACAGCCCCGGATGGACCAATTCAGCCTAGCGTATGAACCCCATGCTTTCCAGCTTCACAAGGATTCTGTGCGCGGCCAGATCCGGGTGCAGACCCACCGTATTGATGTGTACCTCGGGATTTTCGGGCTCCTCGTACGGATCTGAGATGCCGGTAAACTCCTTGATGATGCCCGCCCGGGCCTTCGCATAGAGACCCTTGCGATCTCGTTGCTCACACACCTCGATGGGCGTAGCCACATGCACTTCCAGGAAGCCGCCCAGGGGCTCGATGAAGTCGCGAACCTGGCGGCGGGTGCTGGTGTAAGGCGCAATCGGCGCGCAGATGGCAACTCCGCCGTTCTTCGTGATCTCGGACGCCACGTAACCGATACGCAGGATGTTCAGATCCCGGTGCTCCTTCGTAAAGCCGAGTTCGCTCGACAGGTTCTTGCGCACTACGTCGCCGTCCAGCAGCGTCACATTGCGGTCGCCGTTCTCCAGCAGCTTGACCAGCAGCGCATTGGCGATGGTGGACTTGCCGGATCCTGACAGGCCTGTGAAGAACACGGTGAACCCCTGCTTGTGCCGGGGCGGGTAGGAGCGCCGGAGTTCCTCCACCACTTTTGGATAGGAGAACCAGTCCGGGATCTCCAGGCCCTCGGCCAGCCGCCGCCGGAACTCCGTGCCCGAAATGTTCAGCACGTGTTCAGTCGGCTTGGTCTCGTTCACGGGCACGTACTCGGCCCGGTCTTCGACATAGACCATCAGCTGGAACGGCACCATCGTGATGTCGAGTTCGTCCTCGTACTCCTTGAACAGCTCCTGGGCATCGTAGGGGCCGTAGAAAGGCTGGTCGTTGGAGTCATTGCCCGGGCCTGCGTGGTCGCGGCCGACAATGAAGTGCGTGCAGCCGTAGTTCTTGCGGATGATGGCGTGCCAGATCGCTTCGCGGGGGCCGGCCATGCGCATCGCCAGCGGCAACAGGCTCAGGGCCGTGGTCTGCTCCGGGTACTGCTCGAGCACGTGCTCGTAGCAGCGCACCCGGGTGTAGTGGTCCACGTCACCTGGCTTGGTCATGCCCACGACCGGCTGGATCAGCAGGTTGGCTTCGTGCTCCCGGGCCGCGCGGAAAGTCAGCTCCTGGTGGGCCCGGTGCAGAGGATTGCGCGTCTGGAAAGCTACCACCTTGCGCCAGCCCAGCTTGCGGAAGCGGCCGCGAAGTTCTGCGGGCGTGTCGCGCAGCAGTTTGAAGTCGTAGTGCATCGGCGGCTCGACGCCCCGCACCTTGCCGCCGAGGTAAACCGGCCCGGCGATGTTCACCAGGTAATTGACAGCCGGATGCTTCTGATCTTCCGAGCCGAAGGCGAGCTTGGCCTCACGCGCCTGGTCCGGTTGCCACTTGTCAGTGACGTCCAGCGTGGCCACCAAAACCCCCTCGCGATCGCGAAGCGCAATGGTCTGGCCCGGCTCCACCTGCCCGGCAAAGTCAGCGGACACGTCCAAATTGATGGGCATGGGCCACAGCGTGCCGTCGGACAGGCGCATGTTTTCCAGCACGCCGTCGTATTCGGCTTCCGTAAGGAACCCCTCCAGCGGCGAGAACGCGCCGTTGAGCAACAGTTCCAGGTCACAGATCTGGCGCTCGGTCAGGTCCCAGGACGCGTAGTCGAGGGCCTTGGCCTTCACTTCGTCTGCCGCCGTCTCGCCGAGGTACAAATCCTTCAGCACACCGCCGTGCGGCTCCTTGAATGCTCCCATCTTTTCTTTCCTCTAACGGGGCAGCTTTATGTCCACTGCCCGGATCCAAAAAAACGAAGGCGCACCCGGGGGTGCGCCAGACTCAGTGCGCGCGGGCCAGGGTGCCCGCCCACCATTGATCAGAACGGAATCTCGTCGTCTTCGAACTCGGAAGCCGGCTGGGGTTTTGCGGCCGGCTGGCTGCTGCCGCCCCGTTCCATGGGCGGGGCCGACGCGCCGCCGCCGCGGCCACCCAGCATCTGCA
>Ga0265303_10000138_pt1 | contig 35160 bp, 39 predicted proteins | sample Helome_2_FD_192494 | JGI IMG/M metagenome (GOLD analysis project Ga0265303, IMG submission 192494) | Marine sediment microbial communities from subtidal zone of North Sea - Hel_20160317 (Illumina Assembly) | ecosystem: Environmental > Aquatic > Marine > Subtidal zone > Sediment ... | reverse complement strand
GATCTGGCTTATTTAATCTAAATGTTAGTCCGTTACCTCCTATAAGTTCAGAAGACATCGACCTTACGGTTTGCGAATTTAGTTTTCCTTTAACTCTAAATTCGGGTATTCCATATGATTTGGAGCCGTCCTATCGGTATGAATGGTCAGATGGTCAGACGACCAATGAAATTTTAATTAGCGATGAACAGACAATAAGCCTGAATGTAACAGATATACATACCGGCTGTCATATTTCAAAAACGTACCATATCAAAAAAACAACACCGCCTATTATAACTGATGTCAACGTAAACATAGACAATGGAACGGTTACTGTTTTTTCCCCTGAAAATCCCAATTTGACTTATAATTTAGACAATTCTAGTGGGGTTTTTCAGCCAGAGAATGTTTTTCTAAATGTGCCTCCAGGTGTTCACACTGTTTATGTCAGTAATGAATGTGGTGTGTCACAAAAGGAAATCTATGTGTTAGGGTTTCCCAAGTTTTTCACTCCAAACGAAGATGGCGCTAATGACACATGGAACGTGAGGGGATTAGATACAAATAGATTCTCAATTTCTAATATTCAAATATTTGATAGGTATGGTATGCTGCTAAAAGCCATAACACCCGAATCGGAATGGAATGGAAATTTCAACGGTAAAAAACTTCCTCCCTCTGATTATTGGTTTTTGGTAAGCGTAACTAATCAAAATGAAAATACGGTTACTACTTACAGGGGGCATTTCAGTTTAGTTCAATAGATAGGGTTTAATTTCTCTATGCTCCACCCTGTTATGGCTACCAAACATTAGTTACAACCCAATTTACGGCTTCCTGGAAGTGAGTAACATATTCACATGGTGTGTAATGAGATAATCCATCAACAATAACAAATTCAACTACTGAACCTGCGCTAATTGCTTTATTTACAAATATTTCGGTTTGTGAAACTGGGAAGAGCTCATCCGAATTGCTGTGTATAACATATATAGGGATTGAAAATGTAGAAATACTTCCATCTGCTCTTTCCGGATCATAAGAACTGGCCATGGCAATCGATGCTGTGAAGTATTGCGGGAATATATCAGCATAAAGCCAACTTGCATTTCCGCCATTGCTATATCCCGTTACCAGAACTTTCTCTGTATCCACAAACCAATGCATTCTGGCTAAATCCGTCAAAGCAGCGACCTGGTTTTGATTAATTCCATCATACCATTGTTCCTCACCGGCATTGGGGCTAATAATAAATGCATCTAACGCAGCTAACCCCGGCTCAACATAACAGCTTGTATTTTGGTGTGCAGTTGCACTACCGCCCGAAGCACCGTGCAATGCAATAACCAATGGTCTTCTGTTATTCTCTGATGCTTCAGCAGGTGCTATTACTCTAAAGTTCCAAAATCTTCCACTTTCCAACGATTCTAACGAAAAATCATTTACTCCGGGTTGAATAGCCAAACTTAAAAAATCTGCAGTGACGTCCTCTACTGTTCTAGGTTCTAATTGTACAGCGGTGGCACCAATTGGATTATCATCACTACACCCAACAAATACAATACTTACTACTACAAGTATAGTTTTTTTTAAGTGTATCATGGGTCTGTCCTTTATCAAATATAATCAATTAATAGCTGGCCATAAACTACTAAATATCTTACTATCCAATTCCCTGCGTAAAAATTAGAACTTTTTGCAGAATCAATGATTGAATATTCATCTAAATCAATCGTCTAAAATATTATTTACCTCTTTTTGAAGTTTAACAAGTACGGTCTTTTCAAACCAAGGATTTTTTGTCAACCAAAACCGATTTCGTGGAGACGGGTGTGGCAAAGGTAAATATTCAGGAAGATAGGTTTCGTAAGCTGCCACAGTTTCGGTCAGCGTTTTCCTGGCCGAATTTCTTAGGTAATACCTTTGGGCGTACATACCTATTAATAGCACTAATTCCAAATTGGGCAATTTATCTAATATGGGTGCGTGCCATAATGGGGCGCATTCGGACCTCGGGGGTAAATCGCCCGACTTTCCCTTGCCGGGATAACAAAATCCCATAGGGATCAAAGCAATTTTGGATTCATCATAAAACTCCGCATCAGTAACTCCGAGCCACTTTCTTAATTGCCTACCGCTGGGATCATCCCAAGGCACTCCAGTTTTATGGACTTTAGTTCCTGGTGCCTGACCTATGATTACGATCTTGGAATTTGGATTTGCCGCCACGATTGGTCTTGGCCCTAAAGGCAAATGAGCCTTGCAAACCTCACAACCACGTATTTCTGATAGTAGTTTTTGCATTATTTTTTTCCGGCAACAACAATTACAAATTCTCCTTTTGGTGATTTATTTTCAAAATGTTCTAATACCTCTGAAATAGTACCTCTAATGGTTTCTTCATACATTTTAGTAAGTTCCCTGGAAACCGAAATTGATCGTTTGGGGCCAAAATAGGTTACAAATTGTGATAAAGTCTTTAGAAGCTTATGAGGAGACTCATAGAAAACCATAGTTCGGGTTTCTTCTGACAAATCATTTAATCTGGTTTGCCTGCCTTTTTTTATTGGCAGGAAGCCTTCAAAAACAAAGCGGTCGTTGGGAAGGCCACTATTAACAAGTGCGGGAACAAAAGCGGTAGCTCCTGGCAGACATTCAATTTCTATTCCCTGTTCAATACTGGCTCTGCTAAGTAAAAACCCCGGATCGGAAATAGCCGGAGTTCCGGCATCAGAAATTAGCGCAATTTGCTCTCCACTTTTAAGCCTTTGTACAATACCATCTACCGTTTTATGTTCATTATGCATATGATGGCTCTGCATTGGGGTGTCTATATTGTAGTGCTGTAAAAGTTTATTGCTTGTTCGAGTATCTTCGGCCAATATCAGGTTTACTTCCTTAAGAACTTTTATAGCTCTAAAGGTAATATCCTCCAAATTTCCAATAGGTGTTGGAACAATAAATAACTTGCCTGTCAGCACTGTTTTAAGATCTTACCCTCTTTTTAAGGCAATATGAGCAATATACATTTTTTATAATCGCAGTAAATCCGATACGAGAATTTATGAGAATCTACGCTCAATAAGAGCAAGAAACCTGATTTCATATTCCTCTTTTCCTGCCCATTTATTGTAATCTGGCTTAACCATATTTTCAATAAAGGCTATGGAGCGTTCATAGGAATCAATGGTGTTCAGTTGTGAAATTACCCTGTTGAAGTCTTCTGTGCTATCATTAAAAAGTTGTTTAACAAAAGCGAGTCTGTCGTTTAAACCCACAGTTATTTCTTTATTTGTGAGTTTGTCATTCAACGATTTTGGCTTGGAAGTTTCTTTTACCGCTTGAGAAATATCTGCTGAGGTTTTGTTATTATCCGCCTTCTCTGTCTCAGGTTTTGCAACAAATTCTGCAAAAAGCCTATCATTATCCACACTATTAGGCATTTCAGATACCATGCCTTTTATTGTATCAATTCCCTGAGTAATAATATCTTCGTCGTGCGGGTTGTTTTCGGGAACCGATTTATTTTCATTCATTACGGCATTGGCCATTTTTTCAAACCTGGATGCAATAACATTTTTGGACACGTCAATTTCAATATCGTTAAGTTTTTCATCAATAAACTTAAGAACGGTCAATTTCTCGTACAGATTTCTCGCAGCTTCATATAATTCCGGTATCTCCATCTCTGTAAGACCCCTGGATGTAATTATATCTGTGGACATCTTAATTAATTCCTCTTTCAGTTTTCGCTTCATTTCTTTTTGTTTAGACTAAACAGTAAAGGTCTATCTTTTTTAATACTTTTATAATTCGTTTCATTATTTAGGGATTAAACCCCTTACTTTGGTTTAAAATTACAAAATGTTTCTCGAAAACACTGTTAATCACAAGGAACAATTCGGTTGGATAGAGGTTATCTGTGGCTCAATGTTTTCCGGCAAAACGGAAGAACTGATTCGCAGGCTTAAACGAGCCCAGTTTGCAAAGCAAAAAGTAGAAATATTTAAACCAATTGTAGATACAAGATATCATGAGGAGAAGGTAATCTCTCATGATGAAAACGAAATTCGTTCCACCCCTGTACCGGCGGCGGCAAATATCCGGCTTCTGGCAGACGACTGTGATGTAGTTGGAATAGATGAAGCTCAGTTTTTTGATGATGAAATTGTAACTGTTTGCAATGATCTCGCAAATATCGGGATACGAGTTGTTGTTGCCGGACTCGATATGGATTTTAAAGGTAATCCTTTCGGGCCAATGCCTGCTTTAATGGCTACTGCGGAATACGTAACTAAAGTTCATGCTATTTGCACGCGTACCGGCAATCTTGCCAATTATAGTTTTAGAAAATCTAATAATGATAAATTGGTGCTGCTTGGAGAAACAGAAGAATACGAACCTTTAAGCCGGGCTGCATTTTACAAAGCTATGCTTAAAGAAAAAATTAATAAAATGAAGGTAGAAGCTGAGGAGATAAAACAAAATAAAAAAGATGCCAATGCCCAGAGCTAAAGAGACTACATTGGAGTTGGATCTTGTGGCTTTAGAACATAATTACAATTATATAAGAACCAAAATACATCCTTCAACCATGTTTTTAGCTGTGGTAAAGGCTTTTGCCTATGGAACTGATTCCGTGATCATCGCAAAAAAACTGGAAAAACTAAGAGTAGATTATCTGGCGGTGGCTTATGCCCATGAAGGAAAGGTTTTAAGGGAGGCAGGGATTAAAACACCTATACTTGTATTGCATGCGCAGCCTTCCAATTATACAATGGTTATTAAATATTGCCTGGAACCCAGTTTATATTCCCCCAGAACACTCCTAGAGTTCATCAAGGCTGCAAAGACACAAAAGCAAAAGGATTATCCTGTGCACTTAAAATTCAACACAGGCCTTAACAGACTTGGATTTTGGGAAAATGACATTGACTATATAGCCGATCAGCTTGTGGATAGAGAAGAATTGAAAATAAAATCAATATTTTCTCATTTGGCCGCCTCCGAAGACAAGTCCGAAGAAGAATTTAGCAAAAATCAAATTAAATCTTTTGAAAAGATTGCCGAGGAATTTACTTCCCTATTGAAAATTAGTCCATTTATGCATATTCTCAATACCTCCGGGATATTCAATTATCCAGAAGCACAATTCCAAATGGTGCGAAGTGGTATTGGCCTGTACGGATATGGAAATGAAGCCAGGTATGATGCTAAGTTGCGACCTGTGGCTACATTAAAAACAATTATCTCGCAGATACACAATATAGAACCTAATGAAAGTGTAGGTTACAATAGGGCTTTTACTGCTAAGAGATACAAAAAAACTGCAACTTTGCCTCTTGGGCATGCCGATGGAATTGGAAGACAATATGGTAATGGTAAAGCTTCGGTGTTAGTTAATGGTAAGGAGGCGCCTATTATTGGAAATGTTTGTATGGATATGATTATGATAGATATAACTGGTATTGAATGCAAGGAAGGTGATGAAGTAGTTGTATTTGGAAAAGAGCATTCTGCAGAGACTTTTGCGGCCGGAGCAAAAACAATTTCCTATGAAATTTTAAGCGCTATTTCTCAAAGAGTTAAAAGGGTAATTACAGGAGCCTAAATAACTAATTAACATATTGTTAAGAATAGTTATTTGGAGTATCTTGTAACTGCATTTATTACCTAACCATTTAAAAAACAAATAACATGTTAAAAGAATTCAAGAATTTCATTATGACCGGCAATGTAATTGATTTTGCAGTTGCTGTAATTATGGCAGGAGCCATAGGCCTTGTTATTAATAGCTTTGTTGGCGACATTATTATGCCAATTGTGGGTGAATTTGCCGGAGGTGTAGATTTTGCTAATTTAAGATATATCCTCACAGAGACTTCAGGAGTTGAAGGAGAAGCTGGCTATGTAGCAGAAAATGCAATTCGATGGGGAGCATGGGTAAATACTATTGTTAATTTACTTATTGTAGGATTTGTGATGTTTCTGCTTGTTAAGGCTTACAACAAAACAAAAACACCACCTGCTCCACCTGCTCCCTCAGGTCCAAGTCAGGAAGAACTGTTAACACAAATAAGAGATTTATTGAAAAAGTAGTAAGAAATAAAACTCCTTTTACGGGAGTAACCGCTACATTACAATACTAACTTAAAGGCCACCAATTAGTTTTCGCAAAGCAGATTGGTGGTCATTTTTTTATATTTGTTCGAATTATAACAAATTGTTATAATTTTATATATCCAATAAAAAGTCTTGTTCATCAACATTGGTTGCAATACCTTTGGGTTCTAAATAATAAAAACATGAAGGTAGCTGTAGTTGGCGCAACCGGAATGGTTGGCGAAGTAATGCTTAAAGTCCTTAAAGAACGGAGTTTTCCAATAACTGAACTATTATTGGTCGCCTCTGAGCGATCTGTTGGTAAAAAGATATCCTATAACGGGCAATCCATTAGCGTAATTGGACTTGCTGATGCAGTAACTGCACGTCCGGATCTGGCTATTTTTTCTGCCGGAGGAGATACATCACTAACATGGGCACCAAAATTTGCAGCAGCTGGCACCACGGTAATTGATAATTCGTCGGCCTGGCGCATGGATCCTGAAAAAAAATTGATCGTACCGGAAATCAATGCAAATAAATTAACCAAATCAGATAAAATAATTGCCAATCCCAATTGTTCTACAATTCAACTTGTTATGGTACTGGCGCCCTTGCATGCCAGATACAAAATGAAGCGTGTAATAGTTTCAACCTACCAATCTGTTTCCGGAACAGGAGTGAAAGCGGTAAATCAGTTGGAGAATGAAATGGCCGGAATACAAGGTGAAATGGCATATCCATATCCTATCAACAGGAACGCCCTGCCGCATTGTGACACATTTATGGCAAATGGATATACCAAAGAAGAAATGAAATTGGCCAGAGAACCTCAGAAGATACTGGACGACCGTACATTTTCAATTTCAGCTACCGCCGTGCGCATTCCTACTGCCGGTGGTCATTCTGAATCGGTTAACGTTGAATTTGAATCCGACTTTGAACTAAATGAAGTAAGAAGAATTCTGAACGATACTCCAGGTGTTGTTGTACAGGACAATCCGGATACCAACACTTATCCAATGCCCGTTTATGCCCACGACAAGGACGATGTTTTTGTGGGTCGAATACGAAGAGATGAAACGCAGCGAAACACATTAAATATGTGGATAGTTGCGGATAATCTCAGAAAAGGTGCAGCTACCAATGCAATTCAAATAGCAGAATACCTGGTGAGCCAAGAACTCATCTGATGGTGCTATCATAAAGTCTGTTAAAACCTTTTGGCACATTAGTACTTAAAGGTTCTTTTATGGTATTTTTGATCTTCAAAAAATTTATCTGCCATGAAAAATATTGGGATTTTATTACTTTTTATTTTGATTAACATTTCTTGCCAGAATTCAGATAAAAAAGATACTATTACTGTGAATTATCCATTAACTAAAAAAGCAGATACCGTTGACAACTATTTTGGGAATACAGTTAACGATCCTTATCGTTGGTTAGAAGATGACCGGAGCGAAGAAACGGAAAAATGGGTAAAAGAAGAAAACGCTGTTACTTTTGGGTATTTGGAAAAAATACCGTTCAGGAAAGATCTGAGGAACAGATTAGAACAACTCTGGAACTACGAGAAACTTAGTTCCCCTTTCAATGAAGGTGACTACACCTATTTTTACAAAAATGACGGGCTCCAAAACCAATATGTTTTATACCGTCAAAAAGAGAATCAGGAAGCCGAAGTGTTTTTAGACCCCAATAGTTTTTCGGACGATGGAACTACCTCCTTAATGGGTTTGAGTTTCACTGAAGATGGTTCTATGGCTGCCTATTCCATTTCTGAGGGAGGAAGCGACTGGAGAAAGGTAATTGTAATAGAGACCGAAAATAAAACTATTGTTGAGGATACCCTCATTGATGTAAAATTTAGTGGCCTATCCTGGTATGGCAATGAAGGTTTATATTATTCAAGTTATGATAAGCCTGAAGGAAGTGAACTCTCTGCCAAGACAGACCAGCACAAACTTTATTACCATAAGCTTGGTACTCAGCAAAATACAGATGCATTAATTTTTGGAGGTAATCCTGAAGAAAAACACAGGTATATTGGCGGAAACGTGACTGAGGATAATAATTATCTGCTTATTTCAGCTGCAAATTCTACGGCAGGCAATAAGCTTTATTTAAAAGATCTGAGAAAGCCGGACAGCAAACTGATAACAATATTAGACCACGAAGATTCAGATACCGATGTTATTGAAAATGCAGGGTCAAAACTTTACCTGGTTACCAATTTAGATGCGCCTAATAAGAAGATCATCACTGTAGATGCTTCAGACCCAGGTCCGGAAAACTGGGAAGATTTTATTACTGAAACAGAGCATGTTCTTAGTCCAAATACAGCTGGGGGTTACTTTATTGCAGAATATATGATAGATGCTATCTCCAAAGTTTTTCAGTATGATTATGATGGCATTTTAATACGTGAAATAAAGCTTCCTGGCATAGGCAGTGCAAATGGCTTTGGTGGCAAAAAAGAACAAAAAGAAATCTACTTTTCATTTACAAATTACAACACTCCAGGTTCGTCATATAAATACAATGTGGAAACAGGTAATTATGTCCCCTACTGGAAACCTCAAATTGATTTTAATCCGGATAATTATGAGTCTAAACAGGTATTCTATGCCTCTAAAGACGGAACAAAAATCCCAATGATTATAGCTTATAAAAAGGGTCTTGAACTTAATTCTAAAAACCCAACTATTCTTTACGGCTATGGTGGGTTTAATGTAAGCCTAACACCCTCCTTCAGCGTTGTCAATGCTGTTTGGATGGAGCAAGGAGGTGTTTATGCTGTGCCTAATTTGCGTGGTGGCGGAGAATATGGGAAAAAATGGCATAATTCCGGTATAAAAACCAAAAAACAAAATGTGTTTGACGATTTTATAGCTGCTGCAGAGTATCTTATTGAAAATAAATATACCTCATCGGAAAACCTGGCAATACGAGGTGGTTCAAATGGTGGTCTTTTGGTAGGGGCTACAATGACCCAAAGACCTGAACTTATGAAAGTAGCGCTGCCGGCTGTAGGTGTTTTGGACATGCTGCGTTATCATACTTTCACTTCAGGGGCAGGATGGCATTATGATTATGGGACTTCTGAAGATAGCGAAGAAATGTTTCAATACCTAAAAGGTTATTCCCCTATTCACAATGTAAAAGAAGGGGTCGAATACCCGGCTACCTTGATTACAACAGGAGATCATGATGACCGTGTTGTACCTGCACATAGTTTTAAATTTGCGGCTGAACTTCAGGAGAAGCAGTCCGGTACTAACCCCACTCTTATTCGCATTGAAACTAAGGCCGGCCATGGAGCAGGGACACCTGTCAGTAAAATAATTGAGCAATATGCCGATATTTTTGCATTTACTCTTTATAATATGAACTATAAGGAATTACCAAATAAGGCAGTCATAAAGGAATTTAAAGAGTAACTATCAATAATTCAGAGCAAAATCCGTTTCTATAGAAACGGATTTTTTTTTTGAAAGTCGTTTAAGATTAAAATCATGTTAAAAATAACCGGTCTATCTTTTGCCTATAACAAGGATTCCGTACTTGATGATATTAGCTTCTCTGTTGATAGAGGTGAACATCTGGGCATAATGGGTGAAAGTGGTTGTGGTAAAAGCACCCTGTTACAATTAGTTTACGGATCTCTACAGCCGGCTCAAGGAGAAATATATTGGGGGAAAAAACAAGTTAAGGGGCCTCTATATAATCTTGTCCCCGGAGGGTCCTGCATGAAGTATATGTCACAGGGGTTCGACCTTATGGCAGTTACTACCGTGGCTGAAAATATTTCTGAATATCTTTCCGTATTTTATCCCAAAGAACTAAAAGAACGTACTGAAGAGTTGCTTGATATTATCGAAATGCAAAGGTTTGCAAAAACCAAAGTAAAGCATCTGAGTATAGGCCAGCAACAGCGCGTTGCTCTGGCCAGGGCTTTGGCTCAGAAACCTGAAGTGTTGCTATTGGATGAACCATTCAGTCATATAGATAATTTTCGAAAAAACAGCTTAAGAAGAAATTTGTTTAACTATCTGAAGCAGGAGAAGATAACCTGCTTAACGGCTACTCATGACCACAATGATATACTGCCCTTTGCAGATCGAGTACTCGTATTAAAGGATACACAAATATTAGCTCAGGAACCTATTCTTGAACTATATAAGAATCCCGGAAACCTTTATATTGCTTCTCTTTTTGGAGAAGCCAATTTGGTCCCTATCAATATTATCAAATCATATGCAGATACCAAACGAAAAATTATTGTTTACGCTCATGAATTCAAGGTATCCCAAAATTCCGGTCTTCCTGTGGTCGTAAAAAAAACATATCCGATGGGAAGTCATTATCTGGTTGAAGGATTTACAGAAGAGCAAATAATCTATTTCCATTCAGAACGAAATATGAAGATTGAAACAGAAGTTTATCTCAATATTTCCCTTGAAACAATTAACCAAAGGCTAAAACTCTAATCGACCTTTGCACAATGAACAAAGACTTGATTTTACAGGAATTAAAGTTCAGAGCTGTCCGAAGTGGTGGTGCAGGTGGCCAGCATGTTAATAAAGTATCCACAAAAGTGGAACTAATTTTAAACCTGGCTCGTTCCAAAGCGTTTAATGAATCTGAAAAAGAACGCTTATATAAAAAACTCAGTAAACGACTTACATCAGAAAACAAACTCCTGGTTCATTGTGACGAATCCCGAAGCCAACATAGGAATAGGGAAATTGCAGAAGACCGTTTGCTAAAACTACTTGAAGAAGCCCTTAAAGTTCCGAAAAAACGTAAAAAAACTTCTCCTTCTAAAGCTTCGGTAGAAAGAAGATTAAAAACTAAAAGAGTAGTAGCAAAGAAGAAAACGAGCCGTAAAAAACCGGAAGATGATTAAATTAATTATTGGACGACAGTATTTATTAAAGTGCCAATTCCATCAATTTCAATTTTAATTTGATCAATCCCTATCTCGCCGGTGAATACCTGTTTACCATCCCTCTGTATTTCAAGCCTTATAAGCGTTGTTTTAGGAAGAGGTCCCTCAACAACTAAAATACAGGGACCAATAGCGGCGGAGTCCCCTTTTAAAAAAGTTAAAGAACCTTTTTAATGCAAATCGTTTTTTGATTAAACTCAAAACAATGACCTTTGGATTTCCCCAATAACTTTTTTCCAATAGGGCTAAGTGAAGAAATACAATATATTTGGGCAGGGCCCTTTTTGAAGGCTCCCGCCGAAATTGAAATATAATATACGCCCTCTGTAGTAATCACAAGACTGCCCTGACCAATATTTGCGTGGCTTGGAAGAATAGTAATACCAGCTAAAGCCTGTCTCATCTTTTCCGCTTCATATAGCTGACGCCCCAGCTTCTCCCTTTCAAGTTGAAACATAGCCCTCCCCGTTTCATGTTTATCTCCCGCGCTACTCTTTGTCTCAGATTTTAGAGAATCGTTAATGCTTTTTATATTATTTTGGATGCGTCCAATCCTATCCTCCGCGAATGATTCACAAAATCTGCGCAATTCTTCCTTGATGGCTGCCGAAATTTCCATATCAGCTTAAATCAGCTAAATTTTTTCCTACCAAACTACCTATAGCAATCCCCATACCTCCCAGCCTTACTCCGCATACTAAGTTATCGGAAAGTTGCTTTACAATTGGTCTCTTTGTCTTACCTATCCCCATAATTCCGCTCCATCTGCGTTCAATTTCAAAATCTGTGTGAGGTAAAATGATTTCTTGTAACATCTTGTCCAGGCTATTCTGAATTAGTTCTGTTTGTCCAAATTCTGCTGTTTCTTCTGTTTTAAAATCCAGATTTCGGCCACCTCCTAAAAGGATACGATTCTCAATATTTCTGAAGTAGTAAAAACCTTCGTCCAGGTGAAAAGTCCCTTTAATCTGAAGATTTTTGATGGGTTTTGTAATCAATACTTGTGCCCTTGCCGGCTTAACCTCTTCATCTAAAAGCTCGTTAGCAAATCCATTTGTTGCGATTATAAGTTTTTTTGTCTCAAATTCAAATTGATTGGTGTAAACCTTTACGGTTCCCTTGCCGTCATCAAAGGAATTAACTCCAATGGAGTTTAAAATATTTACACCGGAATGACGGACCAATGAGAGCAAAGAATTCATCATTGTTCCGGTATTTATTTGAGCTTCAAACCGACTGGAGATATATTGATTAACAATGTTATTAAATTTAAAAGTGTTTCGATGGAAAAAATACGCATCTTCACCATATACCGGCTTAAGTAGCTTATTGATGTTACTTAGAGCTTCAGAGCAATCATTAAATAATTTAGTGTTTTCCTTTAAAAAAAGTTCATGCCCTCCATGCCGCTGAAAATCCATTTTGGAATCCCCTAGAGTAGTGCGTAATAATTGAATCCCTTCCCATCTGCTTCTCACCAGTTCTAACACTTCTTCCTGTGAGTGGGTTTTAAGGTCGCTAACAACTTCCGAGATACTACCAAAACATGCAAATCCGGCATTTTTTGTACTTGCTCCTTGGGGTAAAGCCCCTTTTTCAAGAATAAGGATTTTTGCTTTTGGGTGTTTTTTGCTCAAATAATATGCGCAATTTAGACCAACAATACCACTACCAACAATAGTAAAATCAATGTTGGACAACCAAGTTTTATATTCCCAATAACTAAGATTCATCGTGCTATAAAAAACTCCGACGATGGCCGGAGTTCATATTCTATTCTTCTGGTTTAGGATCCATTATAAAATCTTCCATGAATTTAGTAGTATAATTTCCCGCCAGGTAATCCGGATGGTCCATTAATTGCCTGTGAAACGGAATAGTTGTGGCTATTCCTTCAATTACAAATTCGTCCAGGGCTCGTTTCATTTTATTAATTGCCTCTTCCCTGGTCTGGGCCGATGTAATAAGCTTGGCAATCAAGGAATCATAATTCGGAGGAATTGTATACCCGCTGTATACATTGGTATCCAATCGAATCCCATGACCTCCCGGAGTGTGCAATGTAGTTATTTTACCAGGTGATGGCCTGAAATCGTTATAGGGGTCTTCCGCGTTAATCCTGCATTCAATTGCATGAAGTTTTGGGAAATAATTTTTACCTGAAATAGGCACTCCACCAGCTACGAGAATCTGTTCCCTGATCAAGTCATAATCCACTACCTGTTCCGTAATGGGATGTTCTACCTGAATACGTGTATTCATTTCCATAAAATAAAATTCGCGGTGCTTATCTACTAAGAATTCCACCGTACCGGCACCTTCATATTTTATATACTCCGCAGCCTTTACGGCAGCGTTTCCCATAGCTTCCCTTAGATCATCTGTCATAAAAGGGGAAGGGGTTTCTTCAGTGAGTTTCTGATGTCTACGCTGGATTGAGCAATCTCGTTCTGAAAGGTGACATGCATTCCCATATTGGTCCCCGATAATTTGAATTTCAATATGCCTGGGTTCTTCAATAAGTTTTTCAATGTACATCCCGCCATTTCCAAAGGCGGCCGTTGCTTCTTTTACGGCACTTTCAAAAGCAGCTTCAATATCCTCTTCCTTCCAAACAGCCCGCATACCTTTTCCGCCACCCCCGGCAGTAGCTTTTAGCATTATGGGATATCCCATTTTCTTTGCTTCTTTTTTGGCATGTCTAACATCTTTCAGCAGACCTGCCGAGCCGGGAATTGTAGGTACACCGGCCTTTTTCATGGTTTCTTTGGCAGTAGCCTTGTCACCCATTTTATCTATATGTTCTCCCGAAGCGCCAATAAATTTAATCTCATGCTCTGCACAAATTTTAGAAAATTTTGAATTTTCCGACAAAAATCCATAGCCGGGATGTATTGCATCTGCATTGGTAATTTCTGCTGCTGCAATTATATTGGGTATTTTCAGATAGGACTCGCTACTAGATGCCGGTCCAATACAAACCGCTTCATCCGCAAAGCGAACATGTAGGCTCTCTTCATCTGCTTTGGAGTAAACAGCCACGGTTTTAATGCCCATTTCCATGCAGGTCCGTATAATACGTAAGGCTATTTCACCTCGATTTGCGATAAGTATTTTTTTAAACATAGCTTTTACTATAGAATTCTCAAGAACCCGAATTCAAATACTTAAGAGTGTTTTTGATTACGAGTCCTTATAAATAAAATTATGAGGGATCTACCAGGAACAATGGCTGGTCAAATTCTACCGGAGATGAATCCTCAACTAATACTTTTATGATTTTACCCGAAACTTCAGATTCAATATCATTGAATAATTTCATTGCTTCAATTACACATAATATATCACCCTGTCCTATATTATCCCCTACCTCAATAAATGGTGGTTTGTCAGGAGATGGTTTTCTATAAAAAGTACCTATAATAGGAGATTTAATGGTAATATATCTAGAATCTTCCTTTGGGCTTGATGCATCTGTATTCTCTCCAGAAGCACCCGTACCTTCGGTTGATGCAGGAGTTAAAGATGGTCCCGCGGGAGCTGCACTTACCGGTATTTGCTGTAAATACGTAGTAGTTTCCGGAGCAGAACTTAATGCCCCAGTTCTAATAGTGATCTTAATATCATCAGTTTCAAGCTTTACTTCGGTGGCTCCTGATTTTGCTACAAATTTAATTAGACTTTGAATTTCTTTTATATCCATGGAATTCTATTTTGATTCGTTATTGCCATTATATGCCCATTTTAAATATATGGATCCCCAGGTGAATCCACCGCCAAAAGCCGCAAATACCAGGTTATCCCCTTTTTTGAGTTTCTTTTCGTAATCAAAAAGAAGTAGTGGTAATGTAGCCGAAGTAGTATTACCATATTTATCTATATTCATCATCACCTTGGAAGATTCCAAATCCATTCTTTTTGCTGTAGCGTCTATTATTCTTTTGTTCGCCTGATGTGGGATTAACCATTGCACATCATCATGGGTAAGATTATTACGTTCCATTATTTTGGCTGCCACATCGGCCATATTTGAAACTGCAAATTTAAAAACGGATTTCCCGTCCTGATAAACATAATGCTTTTTGTTTTTGACGGTTTCTTCAGAAGGAGGCATTAAAGATCCCCCAGCTTCAATCTTTAAAAACTCTCTTCCCCTACCATCAGATCTCAAATATTCGTCCTGCAATCCTAATCCCTCATCATTGGGTTCAAAGAGAACAGCTCCGGCCCCATCACCAAAAATAATACAGGTAGTTCTTTCAGTATAATCAAGAATAGAAGACATTTTATCTGCTCCTATCAGGAGAACCTTCTTATACTTGCCAGATTCTATATAACTTGCCGCTGTAGACATCCCAAATAAAAAGTTTGAACAGGCAGCCTGCACATCAAAGGAAAAGGCATTTACAGCTCCAATTTGTGAGGCAACATATGCTGATGTTGAAGCAACCGGTAAATCCGGTGTTGCAGTTCCAACAATAACCAGGTCAATTTCAGAAGGGTCTAAATTAGACTTACTAATTAAATTTTCAGCTGCTTTAATAGCCAGGAAAGAAGTCCCTTTATCCTTATCTTTTAGTATTCTTCTTTCTTTAATTCCTGTTCTGGTTGTAATCCATTCGTCTGTGGTATCAACCATAGTTTCCAACATTTTATTGGTTAACCTGAAATCCGGAACGTAACCCCCTACAGCTGTTATTGCTGCTGTTATTCTACCCATAGTATGTGTGGTTTTTATCAAGAAACCTTAAAAAATGGTCGAAAATTCGTGAAAAATAATCATTTTTTAGGACTTTTTGCTTAAAATGCTGACTTTTAAAGATATTAGTCTGCCCCATAAAAAAACTCCCAACTATTATAAGTGGGAGTTTAAAATTATAGCAAGGTATACTATACTGTTTCTTCTTCTGTCTTATCAATAAGTACTTGTCCGCGGTAATACAATTTACCTTCGTGCCAATGGGCTCTGTGATAAAGATGTATTTCTCCTGTTGTTGGATCCTTTGCAAGAGTTGGCGCTATGGCTTTATAATGAGTTCTTCTCTTATCTCTTCTTGTTCTGGATATTTTCCTTTTAGGATGTGCCATTTTGTAATCTATTTATCCGTTAGTAATTTTTTTAATGCCTCCCATCTGGGATCTATTTTATTTTTGTCTTTCTTATTCTCTTTTGGTTGCAATTCTTCAAGCCTTTTAAGTGCTTCCGAATTTAATGTGCCGTCTAAAACCCCCGGATGTATGCGTTTGGAAGGCACTGACAATACTATCATTTCGTAAACATATTGCCCAATATTTACCTGATGTTCTCCGTGTGGAATAATGAGTATCTCATCATCTTCGTCGTTGTAAACGGCCCCAAACTTTACTAAAAGTTTCAAAGAAGCTTCTATCTTTTGATCAAAAGGTTCACTAGTAAGATCGCAATAGAGATTTACTGTACCCTTAGTCTTCATTTCAAGCTCAAGAACTGTTGACATCCTGTCTAATACAATGTGAAGCTTAATCTCCGCATCATTAAATTCATGGTAATCAAAAGATTCAAAGAACGTATTGTCTATTTGATAATCAAACTTGTGTTTCCCTTGTTTTAATCCTGCAAAAGGAATACTGTATCCCTTATTCTTCATCACGTTATACACTAGTTTAAGGCGTGCAAAGATACTTTTTTTTTCTAAAACCCCAATTAAAAAGGAAATATATTTCCGAGGAATTATGTTATAAACTAATGGAGTTATATCAATATCATGCTCGTTTCATTTTCTGTTTTTGCAATGGATTTTTCATAAGTTTTTGAAACTCGCTCCTTTTCCTGAAAATATTTATTGCCATAAAAACTGCTTCCTTAAATGAACCCGGATCAGCTACACCTTTACCCGCTATTTCGTATGCCGTGCCATGATCAGGAGATGTGCGTACTTTTGACAGACCTGCAGTATAATTGACCCCCTTACCAAAAGAGAGGGTTTTAAAGGGTATTAAACCTTGATCGTGATAAGCCGCCAGAATTGCATCAAAGTTCTTATATCCTTCAGATCCAAAAAAACTGTCTGCTGCATAGGGGCCGTATACCAAGTGTCCCTCATCCGATAATTCACGAATAACCGGTTTTAATATTTCGTCATCCTCTTTGCCAATGACCCCGTTGTCTCCGCTATGGGGATTAATCCCCAAAAGGGCAATTTTTGGTTTTCGTATGCCAAAATCCATTGTTAAGGTGTCTTCCATGATCCGGATTTTATTACGTATAACTTTAGGTGTAATGGCCTCAGGTACATTTTTTACAGCCAGATGATCTGTTAGTAATCCTATCCTTAAGGTCTCAGTGACCATAAACATTAAACTTTCTCCTTCCAGTTCACTCGCCAGAAAGTCTGTGTGACCCGGGAAGTTAAAATCCTTGGTTTGAATATTGCTTTTATTAATTGGTGCCGTTACAAGTAGATCTATTTCATTCTTTTTTAAGGCATTTACCGCTGCCCGAAGTGACTTTAAAGCATAGGCACCACTTTCTTCGGTAGCTTTTCCATAGAGTATATTTGGATTCTCGTTCCAGACATTTATTACATTAACTTTGCCCGCATTGGCCCTTGAAGTTTCTTTAATTCCATTGTAGTTAATATTGATTCCGAGATCATTCTTCTGTTTAGAAATGGTTTTGTTTGATGCAAAAATAATTGGGGTGCAAAAATCCATCATTCTTGGATCCTCAAATGTTTTTAAGACAACTTCGCATCCGATACCATTCAAATCGCCAATAGATATCCCAACCTTTATTTTTGCCTTTTCCTCCATGTTATCAAACTCTTTATTTCTACTTTTACAGAGCAAAACTACTTATTTTAAATGATACATGTTTACAGGAATAATTGAAACTTTAGGCAAAATATACAGATTGCGAAAAGAAGGAAGTAATCTTCACATAACGGTTAGTTCGCTAATTACAGACAAATTAAAAATAGACCAAAGTATATCACACAATGGGGTATGCCTGACGGTTGTTGAAAAACAAGCCCCTTATTATACAGTTACTGCTATTGATGAAACCCTGCAAAAGACAAACCTCTCAGAACTAAAAGAAGGCCAGGTGGTTAACCTGGAAAGAGCCATGGTTATGGGCTCTAGACTAGACGGACACCTGGTTCAAGGACATGTAGACCAAACTGCTATTTGTAGAAAAATTACCAGAAATGATGGTAGTTGGATGTTTACTTTTCAATACGATCCCAAGCTTAATAATATAACCATAGAAAAGGGATCCATTACAGTAGACGGGGTTAGTTTAACGGTCGTTAATTCTGAAAAGAATGCCTTCAGTGTAGCAATAATTCCCTACACCTATGAACATACCCGGTTTAAAGAATACGAAATTGGATCTTTGGTTAATCTGGAGTTCGATGTTATCGGCAAGTACGTCGCCAGGTATCTGGAATTACAGACATGAATACCATATCTTTGCCCTAAATTAGGCAGTATTGAGGTTAAACCAGTAACTTTATACCTTAATAAATATTTTGCGCCTGTACATTACAAAAGCTAACAGTAAATAAAACGAAACAACTGTTAATCCATACAGGAGCGAAGATAACTCAGCCGACATAAAATTGTGAAAGTATATCTTCTTAAACAACCACTGATGAAGTGTGGTTTGTTCATCTATTTTAACGGCATAGAATATTTTGGACACAAAGATTGATAAAAAATATACCGTAATTGCATTAGAGCCGGCGTAACGAAAGATACTCCCAAATTTAATTCCTTTTACATCCGACATATAATATATTAAAGCCAGCAAAATATTAGCCCATCCTGCAGTGACCAGGACAAAGCTGCTGGTCCAAAGAGCCTTGTTAATTGGGAATACAAGATCCCAAAGATGTCCGGCCAGAACGAGGACCACCCCTATTGCAAATAGTAAAATTTCCTTGTTAGATCTTTTAGACAAGAGTATCAAACCCGTAAATACGCCCATCAAAGAAGTTGCTATGGAAGTCAGTGTGCTTAATAATCCTTCGGGATCATAGTCTTCCTTGTACATGTGTGTTCCTAATGCATTGAGGTCTATATAATTAGCCCAGTTATTGGCTGCCCTTTCAAAAGTTGGCTCTATACCATTAACAGGTATAATACCCATCCATATCCAATACCCAATTAATATTGTTATGCAAATTCCAAGAAGTACTCTCCAATTAAAATTTATAAACAATATTGCCGTAAAAAAGAATACTACCCCAATGCGTTGTAAAACACCCGGAAACCGGATACTTCCAAAATCTTTAAAAAAGGGAAAATGGATTGTAAATGCTCCCAGAAAAAGGCCTAAACCTATTAATTTTAAAGCTCTTACTGTAATTTTCTTATAGGTAGTCTTCGTGGCCTTTTTGTTATTATAAGAAAAGGCTATTGAGGTTCCTACTATAAAAAGAAAAAATGGGAATACAAGATCAGTTGGTGTATATCCATGCCAATCGGAATGCAAAAAAGGCGCCTAAACATTGGACCATGTGCCTGGTGTGTTTACCAAAATCATTAGTACTATAGTAAGACCCCGAAAAATATCAACAGATATAATTCTTTCCTTCATGGTACTACAATATATTTTCTTTCATCCGATTCCAGACGCGAGCCAATAAGGTTCCGGAAACAATTGCTATTACCGTTAATATCGTGGCCAGTTTAATTTCCCCATAAATCCAATATCCAGTAGCAAACATACAGGTATAAATAAGCACACAACCCAATAGCATCGCAGAAATTCCTTGCGGAACACTCCACTTCTCGTTAGGATCGGAAATTACAACCCCATCAGTGTTTGCATCTTTAATAACTTTACTCCAGCCAGGGCCCCCTGGTTGAATTTTTTTATAGAAATCCCTCAGAACAGTTTTAGATTCGGGCTGAGTCATAAAAGTAGCAGACAGCCAAATGATTGTTGTTGCCAAAACGACAAAAATATACTCAGACCAGTCCGGAAAAACGCCGGTGTCTGCTGCAAATAAAAATGGCCCCACAGCAGTAACCTTAAGAATAATAGATATTATTCCGGAAGCAAACATTGCAGTAATCTCACTCCAGGCATTAATGCGCCACCAAAACCACCTTAGAATAAATATTAAACCGGTGCCCGCACCAAAAACTAATAATATTTCAAATAATTGAAGTGCATTTTGCAGAAGCAAAGCCAGAAGAGCACTAAGTACCATAAGGCCAACAGTAGACAAACGCCCAACCGCAACTAACCTTTTTTCTGAAGCATTGGGATTGATCTGCTGTTTGTAAAAATCAAAAACTATATAAGATGATCCCCAGTTTAACTGAGTAGAAATGGTACTCATGTAGGCAGCAATCAAAGAAGCCAAGACTAAACCAAGCAACCCGCTGGGTAGCTTTGTAAGCATAGCCGAATAAGCTAAATCATGTCCTAATTTATCATCTGCCACGTTTGGGAATGCTTCATGAATACTGGCTATATCCGGATAAACTACCAATGAAGCCAAAGCTACAAGAATCCAAGGCCAGGGCCTTAAGGCGTAATGCATAATATTAAAGAAAAAGGTTGCTCCAATAGCATGGTTTTCATTCTTTGCAGCCAGCATTCTTTGCGCTATATAACCTCCACCACCAGGTTCAGCTCCCGGGTACCATGAACTCCACCATTGTACTGCAAGAGGTATAATAAAAAGTGTGATCAAAGCCTGTTTGTTGCTAAAATCTGGCAGAATAGAGAGTTTGTCCGCCACATTTTCATTAGCCATAAGTGCTTGTATTCCTCCAACTTCAGGTAAATTCACCAGATAATATGCTGCACCAATTGCGCCTCCCATTGCAACAAAAAACAATAAGAAATCTGTATAAACAACACCTTTAAATCCACCTAATGCACTAAAAGTTACAGTAATTAATCCGGCACTTATTACAGTTTGCCAGGGTTCCAACCCAAGCATTATTCCCCCAATTTTAATCGCTGCCAGGGTAACCGCAGACATTGTGATTACATTAAAAATAACCCCTAGGTAAACCGCACGAAACTTTCTTAAAAATCTTGCCGGAGCTCCGCCATAACGTAATTCATAAAATTCAAGATCCGTATTTACATTAGATTTTCTCCATAGTTTGGCATAAACAAATACTGTTAACAGCCCGGTAATAAGAAAGGCCCACCAAACCCAATTTCCGGAAACGCCATTCGTCCTTACAATATCGGTAACCAGGTTTGGAGTATCTGTAGAAAATGTAGTTGCCACCATAGAAAGTCCCAATAACCACCAGGGCATAGTCCTTCCGGATAAGAAAAATTCTGACGTACTCTTCCCTGATTTTTTGGAAACAAGAATCCCGATAAGCAGAACAACTGAGAAAAATACAATTATAAACGAGTAGTCTAAAGTGCTTAATTCCATAGTTTGGTTTTGGTCGTGCGTAAAGATATTATTTTTTAGGATACATTTGTTTTTTGTTTTTTATTCCTATTAAACTCTTTTAACTCCTATATTGGAAATTACCACCACCTCCTGGATATTGGCTTTTTCCGCTTCGGTAATTCTGGGGATTTCTAAAGCAGGACTTAAAGGTATCGCTATAGTTATTGTTACCCTTATGGCGCTCGCTTTTGGAGCCAGGGAATCTACAGGACTAATTGTGCCTTTGCTTCTGGTTGGTGATATTTTTGCCGTAATTTATTACAACAGACACGCACAATGGAAATATATTTTGCGATTTCTACCCTGGATGATTTTAGGATTGTTAGCAGGGGTTCTGATTGGAAAAAACCTTCCCGAAGAGACATTTAAATTTGGAATGTCAGGCATTATTCTGCTTAGTGTAATTCTTATGTACTGGTGGGATCTGCGAAAATCTAAATCGGTACCATCGCATTGGACATTTGGCGGATTTATGGGAGTAATGGCGGGCATTACCACCATGATAGGAAATTTGGCAGGAGCTTTTTCAAATATTTATTTTCTGGCCATGCGGCTTCCCAAAAACGTATTTATAGGCACTGCAGCTTGGCTGTTTCTGATCGTAAATGTCATAAAGCTACCTTTTCACATTTTTGTCTGGAAAACTATTAGTTGGGAAACATTGATCATAGATCTCAAGCTAATCCCCGGAGTCATATTAGGGCTATTTATAGGTGTACGCTTGGTTAAAATTATTCGTGAAAGTTTTTACAGGAAAATGATCCTGTTATTAACTGCTATAGGGGCCATCCTCATTCTGTTTCGGTAATATATAATTTAGCGAGAACCGGGCAATGATCTGAAGGATATCTCAAGTCTTTTGAATCACTCAAAATAGCATATTTAAGAAGCTGAAATCCAGTTTTGGAAATGAATATATAATCAATCCTTCGTGTTATGGGTTCTAAAAAATTAAACCCGTTAAATGTTCCTTCCGGGCCAAAAGCCTTATCCCCGGCAAGCAAATGGGTATCCTGGAGAGCACTGGAGAGCACTAAAATGCTTGGGTCATCCGGTTCCAGGTTAAGATCACCTGTTAGCATTACGGGATAATCCTGCTTATTTAATTCTCGTATTCTTTCAATAATTAAGAATACACTTTCCTTTCTGGCTTCTTCTCCTTTGTGGTCAAAATGCGTATTGAATACCCAAAAGTTATGAGCTCCGCTTTTGGTTTTAAATAGTCCATAACTGCATACACGTTTTATGGCTGCATCCCATCCTTTTGAGGGTATTTCAGGAGTTTCGGAAAGCCAGAAGGTGTTTTCTTGCAGTAATTCCAACTTATCCTGATTATAAAAAATTGCGGAAAACTCGCCATTTTTAGCTCCGTCTTCTCTAGCTTTTCCTATATAGGTATATCCGGGCATTCCTTCCTTTATTTCTAAAAGCTGATGCAGCAACCCTTCCTGAATTCCAAAAACCTCGGGTTCATGAAAGTTGAGTTGACCAATTAAAAAGTCCTTTCTATTATCCCAACGATTCAGGCTATCAGAAGATACATCCAAACGGATATTATAGCTAATTACTGTAATGCTCTGGGCTTCCAAATTTAGTAACATAAGCAACAATAATATCAGGAATAGAATAGCTCTCCGTATCATAATTCAAAACATATGTTTTACCCCTAGTTAACAATCGCTTATCTTGAATAAGTGTTTCACCTTTTAACGATTACCCTAATCACCGGATGGTTAATTTTTTTAAGCGATACTAAAAACCTGTTTAATGTAGCCTCAAGTTAGTTGATTGAACGTCTATTTAGAATGGAATTTTTCAAAGAGTAATTAAAAGATAAGGTACAAAACCTTTTTTAATTATGCTTGCTGTAGGAAAGCAGTTAAAAAGGATGTAAGAGTGACATTTTTTAATTACCTTGTATATAGTATTCTATTAACGGAGAATCATCATATCAATTCTAGAAAAAGAAATAATGAATTTTAATTTAGCAGAAAAATTAGCCATAGTAAAAGCCATTGATGAGGTTATTCTGGTAGACGGAAAAGTTGATAAACGTGAAATTGACTTCCTTACTCAATTGATGGATATTCTAAAATTTGACCGTGTTCTCATAGAAGAAGCAAGGAAAATTACGGCTAAAGAATGTATACAGGTCCTTAAGGCCATGCCAAACAATAAAAAACACGCACTGGGAGTGATGTTGAGTGAGATGGCCAACGCCGACGGAGAGTTTAATGAGGATGAATACCGACTTATTTTTAATCTTTTACTGGAAGCCGGTATTGATATTGAATCTGCACTTTAATAGGCAGACCGCTTGACCTTGTTAACAGAACGAATTATAATATATAAAAATCCGACTTTAATTAAAAAGTCGGATTTTCTTTTAGAAACTACACTCCGGCACATAAGGTGCGTGGAATATGGGATGTTTTCCTAAAAATCTTTAGTAAGATCAGCGGTATCATACCATTCTGCCTGATGAATAATTTTGCCTTCTTCGTTAAAAAAGTAGACAGCATAATATTTTAATCTGGAGTCATTTCCCGTTTCAGCATTGATAGACTTCCAAAGTCCATAAACCCGGACATCTCCATTGGGTTTTTGATCCTCTCCCAGGCCAGCATAATACTGTGCATCGGTTAGTTCTTTGTTGTTATACGCTTTCATAAAACCTTTCATAGCCTCTTCCCATGTGGCTCTTGGCAAGGAGTCGCTACCAACACTGGGTGGTGACCAAATAAAATTATCGGTAACATACTTACCAAAATTAAGGGAGTCATTGTTAGAAAATGCCTCCAGGAAAGCCTTAGTGGTTTCAACATTCTTATGGAATTTTTCCATATTCGGATCAGGCATTGGCGCCTCTGGTTCCTGTATTTTTTCCTGGCAACTGGCCATAAGTACGATAGTCGTAAATAAAAGAATAGCTTTTTTCATGTGTTTCATTAATTGGTTAATCTTTATAAATAACTCCTCCAATGAGGGATTGCACTACAAGAATATAACTTTTAAAGGTGCCATTATTCATAAGGTGGACGAATACCTATTTTTATTGTCCGAACGCAGTGCTTTTTTTACCATAGTAAAATATTCCGCTATAATATTTCATTATTCCTGATTTTGTTAGATCGGTCAATAAATTGAAACAAGCCAATAAAACTTTGGTTCCACAGAATTCTTTATTAAATTCAGAACGATTAGCTTTCAGCTGATTATCTTAAAATATAAAAGAAAAATGAAATTATTTCAGGCAATTAGGCAGCAACTGATTCAAGAAAGCAATGTGAAAAAATATCTGTTATATGCAATTGGTGAAATTTTACTGGTAATGATTGGTATTACGCTGGCTTTTCAGGTAGATAACTGGAATGAAAACCGGGAGAAAAAAATTGAAGAGATAAGAACTTATGAGAATATCAGGGAACAAATACTTGGGGATAAGGAACAAATTCAGGGTCAGATAGATTATAACAATCGCTTCCTGGCTCAATTTGAATATGCCCATAAGATAGTTATGGAAAATGACCGCATACAAATGGATACACTTGCCTCCATAATTCCAAAACTTACCAGTTATTCCGATTATGATCGTGAAGGTAATATTTACGAGACTATCGTAAACAGCGGTAAAATACAATTATTGCGTAACCAAGATATCGTTAATCACATTCGTCTTTTGGAACAACGCTATAATTATATTAACCGAATGGAGAACATTCATTATGATGTAATAATGGGTTACGCAGCTCCTGGAATTACTCCTGTAATCAATTTTAGCACTACTGAAATTGTTATGCCAGAACGCATTTTTAACTATGAGTTTCAAAACCTCATCTTTTTACTAGTGAAGATCATGCATGAAAAAGACAATACCTACAAAACTGCTTTAGATGAAATTGATAAAATTACGGCATTAATTGATGAGGAGCTTAAGTAGGTCTAAGCATTATATATTTTTAGTAAAAACTACAGGAAACCACCCTATTATTATGCTCTGCATACTTATATTTATTTAACTCTGCTGCGGCTAACTATATTCCTCTCAAATTTTTTGTCATCTTCCAGAATTTCAAAAAAATCCTTAATAAATTCTTTTACTTTACGAAGTTGATTAGGATCACGGAAATAGTTTTGTAAACTATCTATAGTGGAGAATATTTGCAATTCATGACCTAAATAGGTTTGCCTTACCTCTTGAAATACGTCTTTATCACGATTATAACCTTTGTAAGCACGTTGTGTAACATGGTTTATTTGAGTTGGTATATTCTGGATATTTGACACCGCTGAGTAATGGGTATTAACCAGCCCCGACATATCAAAATCATAGGGAACCGCAATTATATTATCGTCAACAAAGAGCAGTCGCTGATTGTGTTGAACCCTTACAGAATAATCTGTATTTCCGATTAAATATTCAAAAAATGCATTTTCCACCGCAAATGTAGCATCGTGTTGTAATGGGTGGATCTCCCTTTTTATCTGTTTCCCGTTCACTCGTTTTGCTACTTTATCAATATCTTCAATTAGAAAACCTTTGATCTGGTGTTTCTTAACTCGCTGTCCTTTCTCTTCATGAAATTCAAGCTCCAATAATCTGGTTTTAAAATGGTAGGGGGAAATATCTTCATATAACTTGTAGGCTAAATACTCTTTTATAACATAGTCATTGCCATTTCTTCCCTCTAAACAAGGCAGCACAACCTTAAGTTTTTTGTTTCCCTGAAAGATCGTTCCTTTTGTTGCTGATTTTTTTAGTTTGATTCGCAATGGAACGTAATAACAGTTGTCCCGTCTAAAATTACCCCTGGCTCTGAGTTGAATATTCATTGAATCCCATTCTGTATATGCATCCTTGTACCATAGCATTGACTTTACATAAGTGCTGTCGTTGGTGTTTTTCCTTAAGTTTTTAGCGGAGAACTTTAGTTTTAATTGCAGTAGTTCCTGATTTTTAAAAAGCTTCGTAGTTTCTTTAATTGTACTTGCACTGCTGTCCTGTTGGGAAAATACAGCATAGCTCAAAAGCATATGAAGAAATAGAAAAAGAAGTATTGCAGGACTTTTCATAATATAGATTACGATCCTAATAAATATAATCATTTAATTTTCATCCTATTATGGCTCTGAAGTTCCTATACCAATTGCTTTCAGTCCCAAATTAAAAATAAAGGAATTCCCTTAATGTTTTATTGGCAACTTGCCATTACAAGAATTATTATTGCTAACTTTAAAGCCTAAAACAACCTAAAAATCAACATTATGAGAATTCTATTTTTTTATCTATGTTTTGCTCTTATTTTATTGGGATGCAAAACCGAAGTTGACAATTCTGCCAACGAAGCTTTTGAAGCAAATTCAAAAACCGTATTGGCTAATTTAGAGGGGTTTCAAAATGAAAATGTGGATTACTCTATGTACGCCAAAGAATTTTCCTTGCTGGAAACTGCCTTTGGAGCTGAAAAAGAATCAATTACCCTGGATGAAATGATAGCAAACGACAAGCAAATGTGGGAAACATTTGATTTTAAAATGTTAACTGAGCCACCCGTTTTATTGCCTGGAGTTAACGCGGATACAAAAATGCCAGATGGTTCCGTTCGCCATTACAGTGTTTGGGAAGTGACAATGCCTGCGACAGATTCCACCGAAGCCAAAACCGGCACTTTTAAATTGTATGAGTCTTTCGATTTTGATGCAGATGGTAAAATCTTAACGCAACAGGTTTACGGAGATTTTACAGGATTGATGATGTACCTAACCAGCAATAATTAATTTTATCCTGTTTAAGAAGCTAAACAAGTCTTCATTTTCTTTTGAAGGCTTGTTTTTTTATTCCTAAAACGTTCCAACTAAATGAAAAAGTTTCCGAATGCCCTTGTTATCATGATAGGGTTTATTTTATTTTCTGCTGTATTAACCTATATTGTTCCCCAGGGTGAATACGAAAGAATCATTAATCCAGATACTAACCAGACAAAGGTTGTTCCAGGTTCTTTCGAGCAAATAGAAGCTCCGTCGGTTTCTTTTTTTGATATCTTATTATCCATTCCTGAGGGGTTTATTGCCAGGGCAGATTTAATAGCACTGATTTTATTAATTGGAGCAAGTTTTTTTGTTATTGAAAAAACCGGTGCTCTAAAAGATGGTATTGAATATCTAACCATGCTTTTAAATGGCAGGGAAGAAGTGGCTTTAATTGTTGTATCGCTGGCTTTTCTAACAGGCGGTGCATTAAGTGGACTTCAGGAAGAAATAATTGCTATGACACCCGTGCTTTTATATCTGTCATCCCGTATGGGCTACAATTCTTTTGTGGCGGTAGCAATAAGCTACGGCTCCGCTATTTTAGGTGCAGCGTTCAGTCCTATCAACCCTTTTGCGGTTGTTATCGCCCAAAAAGAGACGAATCTGGAATTTTTATCGGGCAGTGGTTTTCGTTTGGTGGTGATGGCGATTGCATTTTGTATTTGGATGTTTATGGTGATCAGATATGCCAATAAAAATAAGGAGGTAAAGGAAGATGAACACCTATTTGAAAAAAAGAATATAAACCTCAGAAGCGCGCTCATTCTGGGATTGGTAGCACTGGCCTTTGTTATATTAATTGTAGGTATCCTAAAGTACAATTGGGGTTTTAATGAAATGTCTGCCGAGTTTTTTGTGATAGGTATTTTGGTAGGTTTAATAGGAAAACTGGGGTTAAACGGCACAAGCGAAGCCTATATTGAAGGTTTTCAAGCCATGATCTTTGCCTCTATGATTGTGGGGTTATCCAGCAGTATTTCCATTATCCTTGAGCGGGGAATGATCATAGATACGCTAATCTATGGACTGTTCACCCCCATGCAGTATTTGCCTACCAGTCTGTCTGCTATTTCCATGATGGTCTCGCAGTCATTACTTCATTTAGTTGTTCCCAGTTATTCGGGCCAAGCCGTTTTAACGATGCCTATACTGGCACCTTTGTCAGACTTAATAGGGCTTTCCAGACAGGTTTGTGTATTGGCCTATCAGTATGGCGCGGTGATGACAGATCTGATTATACCCACTAACGGAGGGCTTATGGCCGTTCTTGCAATTGCAGGAATCCCCTTTGATAAATGGTTCAAATTTGCTATCAAACTAGTATTGGTTATCTTGACCATTGGCGCTATTGCCATTGTAGTTGCTATATCTATAAACTTGTAGATCAAAAACTACTATTTTAACAAGCTAAAAAAATCAAGATAAAAACAAAGAATTGAACTGAATTTAAAATGTCCCATAGAAAAGAACTTACAGAAATTGCCAAACTGTTTTTTAAGTTAGGGAGCATTGCTTTTGGTGGTCCTGCGGCCCACATTGCAATGATGGAAGATGAAGTTGTTACCAAAAGAAAGTGGATGACACAAGAACACTTTCTGGATCTTGTTGGGGCAACAAATTTAATTCCTGGACCTAATTCAACAGAAATGACTATGCATTGCGGACACGAGCGTGCCGGTTGGAAAGGTTTATTTGTAGCAGGTATCTGTTTTATTTTTCCCGCGGTTGTCATCACTTCAATTTTTGCCTGGCTCTATCAGCAATATGGACAATTACCAAAAGTTGAACCATTTATTTATGGTATTAAACCTGCCGTTATAGCGATTATTTTAATGGCTGCTTTCCGGCTTGGGAAAAAAGCGATTAAAAATTCAGAACTCGCAATTTTAGGAGTAGTTACTGTTACTTTCTGTCTTTTAGGCGGCAATGAAATTATAGCCCTTTTTGGTTGTGGAGTACTTGGTTTGGCTATTTACTATATTAGGAAAAACACAGCCAATATATACAGTATCGTTCCATTCCTGCTTTTTCAGGCAATAGAACCACTAAAAACAGGAACTCTAAAAATCTTTCTGGTTTTTTTAAAAGTGGGCGCTATTTTATATGGCAGTGGTTATGTTTTATTTGCTTTTCTCGATACAGAATTGGTTGCAAGCGGTTGGCTTAGCAGGCGAGCCTTGATTGATGCTGTTGCAGTTGGACAAATTACACCGGGACCTGTGTTATCTACAGCCACATTTATTGGTTGGCAAATGAATGGTGTTACAGGAGCAATTGCTGCTACCATAGGAATTTTTCTTCCTTCATTTCTTTTCGTTCTGATTTTAAATCCATTAATCCCCAAAATGCGAAAGTCAAAAATAATCGGAGCATTTTTAGATGCCGTAAATGTTGCGGCCGTAGCTTTGATCGTTGCAGTATGTATTACAATGGGAAGAGACACCCTGACTGATTGGCGAACTATTTTAATCGCCATTGTTAGTTTACTGGTAGTTTTCGTCTTCAAGAAACTGAACAGCGCGTTTATTGTTCTAGGTGGAGCAATATTTGGATATTTATTAAGCTTTCTATAATTATACGGCTACCGGCATTTGCTGTTCCCACAATTGGTAATAATGTCCTCTTGCCTGGTAAAGAAAACTATGGGAGCCCTCCTCAAGTACTTTCCCATGATGCAGCACCACGATTTTATCGGCATTAATTACCGTACTCAGTCTATGAGCAATAAGTACAATGGTTTTGTTGGCTTCTCTAAGGCTTGCAATAGCCCTTTGGACATAATTTTCTGAAGTGCTATCCAGGGAGGAAGTTGCCTCATCCAACACTAAAACTTCCGGTTCTTTGTATAGTGCCCTGGCAATAGCTAGCCGTTGTTTTTGTCCGCCGGAGAGAGTAGCCCCATTCTCACCCAGATAGGTATTAAATCCGTTGGGTAAGTTTTCTATAAAATCCAGAATACCAATCCTCTTACAGATAAGAGTAATCCTTTCCATTTCCGGGGCAAATTCACCCACGGCAATATTATCTATCACATTCCCTGCAAACAAATCAATCCTTTGAGGTACTACAGAAACCATGTCCCTGAGACTGTTATTGTCCACATATTTTAAATCTACTTCACCTACGGCAATCGTCCCTTTTTGTATTGGATATAGGTTTTGCAATAATGATATTAATGTAGATTTCCCCGAACCACTTTCTCCTATAATGGCTGTAATCTTCCCCTGAGGGATCGTCAGGTTGAGGTCTTTAAAGACATCAACCCTTGTGCCGTATCTGAAGGCAACCTTCTTAAAATTAATGTCGCCCAAAATTTCCTTTCTGAGCAGGATTTTGTTTTCCGTTTGTTCCCTTTCCAAATCCATGATCTCAAATAACCTGTCTGCCGCTATCAGCGCATTTTGTATTTCCCTGTTAGCACTAATCAGGTTTGCCACCGGCCCGGTAAAATAACCCACAATGGCATAAAAAGACATTAGCTCTCCCGGGGTAATTTCTCGCTGTACCACAAAGTAAGTACCGCTCCATAGAAGGATGATGGTAAACAATCTGGAAATGGAACCACTACTGGTGGATGAGAAAACCGAATTTAATGCTGAACTGTATCCGGTTTTTAAAAGACTTATAAATTTGGTTTCGGTCTTTATATTGGCAAAACTTTCCAGTCCAAATCGTTTTATGGTTCCAACGGCATTCAGAGATTCTACCAGCTGACCTTCCAGTTCCGCCGATTTTTCCATGATCTTCCGTTCCGTTTTCCTGTTTAGCCTGTTAACTATAAAATAGACCCCTGCATAGACCGGAACTACCGTTAACATAATAAATGCCAGTTTCCAATAAAAGGAAAACATGAGGGCAAACGAAAAGAAAATGATAAGCACGTTTACGGTTAGGTTTAGTGATACCCCATTAATAAAGGCCCTTATTTTTACGGCATCATTTATACGGGAAATGATCTCCCCTACCCGCATGGTATCAAAAAATTGCTGTGGTAGTTTTAAAAGGTGCTTGTAGTAGCCCAGGATAAGGCGTACATCTATCTGCTGACCACTTTTTATCAAAAAAACATCTTTAAAAATCCCAATGATTACCTGCAAGAAAAGCAATGCTAACATAATGACGCTTAATAAATTCAAGAGCCTGGTATTCCCTCCTACAAAAACAAAATCGGTTAATTTTTGAATATATATAGCCGTGGAAAATCCTAAAAGCGTATACACCACAGCTCCTGCCAATGCCTGTAGTAGCACCCATTTATGGGGCTTTAAAAGAAACCAGAAACGCTTGTAGACCGAGACTTTTTCATTGCCCCCTACAAAATGCTCTTCTCGTTCAAGAATCACTAAAACACCTGTCCAATCTTTTCTGAATTCTTCATGACTTTTTTTAAGGAGTTTCCCATAAGCGGGGTCCATGATGGTAATGTGCGTTTTGGTCAGATCATAAATTACCACATAATGATGCAATACCTCTTTCACTATAACATGTGCAATAGCAGGCTTAGGTATTTTAAAAAGGCTGTCAAAATCTCCACGCACGCCTTTGGCTTCATAGCCCAGTTTTTGAGCTGCTTCCAAAAGACCAAGTACATTAGTCCCTTTTTTATCGGTGCTTGCATATTGCCTGATCCGGGCAATGGGTAGTTGCAGGTGGTAATATGCTGCAACAGAAGCCAGGCAGGCTGCGCCGCAATCTGTGATGTCGTGTTGCTTAATGGTTATTCTGGCCATACTTGGAAATTGTAATGGAACAATTTAGTGTGACTGGCTGCAGAAGGGTTGCAAATTGCATTTTAATTAAAACAAAAAACGCCTCATTAAATGAGGCGTTTTCTAAATAATACTCTTCTAAACCTTTAATATAAAAAACAGTGCCTAAAATGATAATAGGCTGCATTTTTTAGAGCATCCATTAATTTTACACCTAAATCGTGTCCATTGTTATAATCTTTTTTTGTACCTCCATTAATTTTTTGAAGATCCTTTGTGTTTAATTCTATAGTTTTCATTTTTTCTATTTGTTATAATTAAGTAAGCATTAATAAATTAAACCTTCAGTGTGCACTGAGATGATTCATTTATGCTAATATGATTGTATTCCCGGCATAAACTTTGCACTTAACTATCGATTTATTAAAGGACAGATAAAGCGGGCAAGATATTATTAATGCCATGAAATAGGCAAGAATAAATAAAGCCGTATTTAATTCTAATATAACCGCCTATTGTGCCACCCAATAACTGAGGAAAAGTAAGTAATGGGAAAAACAGGAATTTATTAAAAGTTAATTCTGAAAAATCTAGATGAAGTAATGCAAAAACAATTATAGTCGTATAATAAATCCACCTAAAATTTGTATTCCAAAATTTTAAAAAATAAGTGAAATATTTATTAGCAAAAAAATAGGTGATCAACGCAAATAGAGCTGATATAAGAATTCTTTCCAGTACATACTTATCAATATCTAAATGGCCAATCCCAAAACCCAATTTAGAAGAAAGGACATATGTCAAAAGGAAAACGGATATTGTAATATATAATGGTTTAAAAACAAGTGACAATCTAAATATTGCTTCCTCCAGAAAAGGTCCGAATAGTAAGGCATATAGCATAAAATTTAGAGGTGATAGTTTATTTCTTATATCTACTACCGGAGGCTCACCTAAATCTGCCCACGTCGTTACTACAATAATCCATAGTAACAGAAAAAATAACTTGATCAAATAAAATATGAAGACAGATTTAAGGTTCTTTTGGACATCATAAGATCTGCTCAATTTGTTATCAGGATTCTTTACGAAATTGACTATTGCTTTAATCTTTTGAACAATTACTTCTTTACCGGAGTTTTTACTTTGATTCTTCATAGAGTAAGGAGAATTTAATAAAAAATTAAATTATTTGACCTTGGCTTTCATATTGAGATCTATACTTGAATTGACCCATTGGCATTGATCCTAAAAAATTTTTATAATGAGCAAGAAGACTGGCACGTCAAAAAAGTCACCCCAAATATGAAGAGTGACTTTTTACTTCCTGTAAACGTATTAACCATTAATAAGACCAAAAGCCCATGAAACTATATCGCCAAAGGTTTGAACACCATGACGAAGATGGTCTCCAACCGCATGACCAAAATTGTAGTCGCTTTTGACTCCGCCATTGATTCTTATTGTTTCATCAAATCTTAAATATTCTAATTCCATTTTTATTTCATTTTAAAAGTTATAATAATCAAATCAAATTCTCTAATGTCGCTCAACTCCATTAATCCCATCCCAAAACCCATGGACAAAATCAAGACCTCTCCCGGCCATATCACCTGCCATAAAAGCTGCTATTTCATACCAGGCAGCCTTATAACCGCCCACTATATTTTTCAATTCATTTTTATCTAAATTTCTCATTTTCTTTATGGTTTTATTAAATTAAAAAAAATCCGTTCCATTTTTAAAGCCTTTCCACCAGGCACTGGCAGATTTACCCGCTGCAATGGCAGCGTTTATTATAAACCTAGGAGGTGCGCCAATTAGCATTCCCCCTTCTGTGTTTCTTAATTCGTATAAAGTCAATTCTTCCATCTTTTTTAATTTTTAATTACACATTTAGCTATAAATCCTCCATTGCGCACCTGGATGATCTGTTCTCTGCTAAATTCACGATATTCCCCGCATAACACTTGCATGAACATTTAAAATTCTGGAGGAGTAACAGAATTATTAGACGGATTTAACCAATCGTCCATTTTATCATACAGTAATTCAAACAGGCTTCGCCTGCTCAACTTAAAATGGGCATTTAAGGTCATCCCTTTTTTAAGGTTTCCCTTAAATCCGTTTTTTAGCAAAAGGTATTTCTGGTCAAGGCTACAACGCACCTTAAAGACAGATTGCTCTTCCAGAAATTCTATGTCTTTCCCTATCTCAATAACTCGCCCCGACGCCAGGCCCCATTGGTTGTAGTTGTAAGCGTCAATCTGGAAGTTGGTGCGGTCCTGTTCTTTGATCAGACCTATGTCTGACGGACTCACATAGCACTCTACCAACAAAGAGGTGTTGGGAGATATTTGAGCCAGTACGGTACCCGCATTAACAAAATTACCCGCCTCCTGCTGCTGTACATTTAACAAGGTGCCATTGGCGGGGGCTGTGATTATGTATTGGCTTTTTTGTTCCACCAGTTGGTCATCAGTAGCCTGCAACTCTTTTAGGGTATTGTTGTACCGGGTTAAATCTGCCTGCCAGGAATTTTGCTGTTGTTTCCTATGCTGCACCAGTTCTGATAAGGCCAGGTCATAGTCTAATTTGTAATTATCGTATTCTACCCGGGCTATAACCCCTTTGTTATATAGCAATTTATAGCGCTCAAAGTCTGCCTTTAGCTTTTGCAGGCGAAGCTGCAGTTCTGTGCGTTTTTGAGCGTATTGCAGATATTCCTTTTGGTATTTGGCCGAAGTCAATTCGGAGAGCCTTACTTTTTTTTGATGTAAAAGCAGGCTAAGATCCTGGGTAAAGGCAAATGCCTCGCGGCTTTGAAATGCAGAAAGGCCAAGCTTCTGGTCTATACCCTGATTCTCGAGTATTAAGAGGGTGTCTCCTTTCGTTACCTTTTTATTATTGGCAAGGTGGCTAAAAAACACCTGACCAGATGTTATAAGGCTTATATTAAGGCGCTCCTTATTGGGTTTAATAATACCCCTCGCGGTAGCAACCACATCTACTTTTAGAAAGGGAAGGGTCATAAAAGACCCTAACAGCAGTACAAGGAGGAGCAGATATATGACCTTACTTTTTGTGCTGTGCTTAAACCGGTGTACTTCTGCGGTATTTTCCAGGATCTCTTTGGGAAAAACCTCTTTCATAATTCCATAGTGCTAAAAATTGATTCCTACTG
>Ga0265303_10000137_pt1 | contig 35424 bp, 30 predicted proteins | sample Helome_2_FD_192494 | JGI IMG/M metagenome (GOLD analysis project Ga0265303, IMG submission 192494) | Marine sediment microbial communities from subtidal zone of North Sea - Hel_20160317 (Illumina Assembly) | ecosystem: Environmental > Aquatic > Marine > Subtidal zone > Sediment ... | reverse complement strand
GCAGTCGACGCGCTCGAGAATGAACTGGTTCGGCGCATCGTGCTCGTGCGCCCGGCGGTTGAAGCGGGTGAACGACTTGGTTTCCTTCCCGGTGACTTGTCGCAGAAAGTCGATCCCTACCTGCGACCGATGTATGACGCTTTGTTTGACATGATCGGCGCGGAACGCGTTACGCGGTTGATCGAACGTAATGTCATCGAGATAGCGCCGCTGGCATTCATGCGCGGTCGGTCTCTGAATGAGTCGTTCGTCATTCTCGATGAAGCACAGAACACCAGCGTTGAACAAATGAAGATGTTCCTGACGCGCATTGGTTTTGGGTCGCGTGCAGTTGTTACCGGCGACATCACGCAGATTGATTTGCCTAACGGGCAGTTGTCCGGGCTCAGGAACGCGATTGACGTGCTGGAAGAGGTTGAAGGTGTGTCGTTTACGTTCTTTACACCGAAGGATGTCGTGCGCCACCAGCTCGTGCAGCGCATTGTCAAAGCCTACGAAAACAATGACCGTTCAGGTTGACGTCCAGAACGCCTGCGACGACGACACTGTCCCCGGGGCGCCGACCATCAAATCCTGGATTGAATCCGCCGTTGCTGCGGCCGGGATAGCTGTCGATACCGAAGTGTCCGTGCGAGTCGTCAGTCCCGAAGAAATCCTTGCACTAAACAGCGGCTATCGAGGCAAGGACAAGCCGACCAACGTGCTTTCCTTTCCAGTTGGCGAGGTGGCAGGCCTGCCCGACGATATGCCGCAGCCGCTAGGTGATATCGTAGTTTGTGCCGGAGTCGTTCGGGACGAGGCCAGGCAACAGGGCAAAGACATCGCCGATCATTGGGCCCACATGCTCGTGCACGGCACCCTGCACCTGCTTGGGTTTGACCACGAGTCGGATTCTGATGCTGCTGACATGGAGGCCCTGGAGTCGCGCATCCTGTCTGACCGTGGTTTGGCGAACCCATATGGAGCGTCCGGTGAGAACTGATAGAATTACGGAACTATGAACGACAAACCTCCAAGTACCAACGGCCCGGGAACGCCAGGCCTGGTCGCGCGCATTCGCCGCGCGTTCAAGGGCGAGCCCTGGAGCCGCGACGAAATCCAGACATTTATTGAATCTGAAGTCGAACTCGACGCCGAAGAAAAGAGCATGCTTACGGGCGTCCTCGAAGTATCCGAGACGCAGGTTCGTGACGTCATGGTGCCGCGTTCACAAATGGTCGTCATCGACATCGAAGACGAATTCGCCGAGACCTTGAAGATGATTGTCGAGTCCGGACACTCGCGTTTCCCCGTCATCGGCGAAGATCGCGACGAAGTTCTGGGCATACTGCTTGCCAAGGACCTGTTGCGTTATTTCGGCAAGGACGCCGCGAAGGAAGTGACGATTCGAAAATTATTGCGTCCGGCGTCGGTCATTCCCGAATCGAAACGTTTGAACGCATTGCTCAAGGAGTTTCGTGCAAGCCACAACCATATGGCGATCGTCGTTGACGAGTACGGTGGGGTCGCTGGCCTGCTGACGATCGAAGATGTACTCGAGGAGATCGTGGGCGAAATTGAAGACGAACACGATGACGAGGAGGCCGAGTTCATCCGCCCCGATGGTGACCGCAATGGCAAGCCGAGCTTCGCGGTTCGGGCGCTGACGCGTATTGAAGACTTCAACGAGTACTTCGAGTGCGAACTGGACAGCGACGAGTACGATACGGTCGGAGGTCTCGTTATGCACGAGCTCGGTCGCTTGCCGCGCCGAGGCGAAAAGGTTGAGTTTGGCGGTTTCGAGTTCGCCGTTATCAAAGCGGACAAACGACGCATCGATGCGTTGCAAATTCAACGCATGAGCGACTAAGCAGTGCTGAAATACTCTCACCCGATATTCCGCTTGCCGGCGGACAAGCCCAGATTGAGTCGCCTGCTTGCGTTCGCGCTGGGCGCCGCGACCACACTGGCCTTTGCGCCCTTTGAGTGGTCGATTCTCGCACCGCTGCTGATTCTGCCGCTGCTTTATATTTGCCTGACGGTTTCACCACGAGATGCCGCCGGTCATGCGTTCTGGTACGGCTTTGGCCTGTTCCTCACGGGCACGTACTGGATCTATATCTCAGTACACGTTTATGGCAATGCGGCGCTCTGGATCGCATTGCTGCTCATGGTCGGTTTGGCGCTGCTCATGGCGGCATTGTTGGCGGCGGGCGGTTGGCTCATGAGTCGCCTGTCACAAGGCGAGCCCTGGTTACTAATGTTGGTTGGCCCTTCAGCGTGGGTGCTCGTGGAGTGGGTGCGCGGCTGGATCCTGACCGGATTCCCGTGGATGGCGCTCGGCTATGGACAGATCGATACGCCGCTCGAGGGCTGGGCCCCGGTGATCGGCGTGTACGGCGTGTCATTTATGCTGGTGCTGAGTGCCACTGCAATTATTGCAATGCTTACGGCGGAGACGTCGCGAGGCAGAATTATCAGTCTCGCGACTTTGGCGCTGCCTTGGGTGGTGGGCGGCATCCTGACCTTTGTCGACTGGACCGAGCCCGATGGCAAATCGCTGCGGGCAACGATCCTGCAGGCCGGGGTGTCTCAGGACAAGAAGTGGGATCGTGATCAGCTGTCGCCGATCATGGAGTATTACCACAGCTCCACACTGTCGGCGGCCGATAGCGATATCGTGCTGTGGCCCGAAGTCGCCATTCCTGCACTACAGGACCAGGTTGAGGGCTTCATAGCCCGGGTCGAATCTGACGCCCGCAAGAATGGCCAGAGCATCCTGTTCGGTATCCTGGAGCGAAGTTACGAGCGCAGTGTCGAGGGGCGCATATACAACAGCGTAATGCTGATCGGCGGCGACGTGCGACAAAGCTATCGCAAGCGGCATCTCGTTCCCTTCGGTGAGTATTTTCCAGTGCCCCCCAGTGTTCGCGAGTGGATGAAAATGCAAAATTTGCCGCACTCGGACCTGGCCAAGGGTGATGATGAGCAGCCCTTGTTGACTACACACGATGGTCTGCAGTTTGGTGTCGCCATCTGCTACGAGGACGCCTACGGTGCCGAGCAACTGTATGCCTTGCCCGACGCGGGTATTCTGATCAATGTCAGCAACGATGCCTGGTTCGGCGATTCCATAGCGCCACACCAGCATCTCGAGATCGCCCGGATGCGCTCGCTCGAGTTCGGTCGCCCGGCAATGCGCTCCACCAACACGGGGATCAGCGCTTTTATAGGGGCCGATGGCGAGCTGGTGCAGTCGGGAGAGCAGTTTCAGCCCCAGCTTCTGACCGCTGACATTCAGCCTCGCCGCGGCATGACGCCCTACGGACGGTCCGGAAACGGACCCATCATTGGCCTGTGCCTGCTTATTCTCGGGGTGTTCTGGATTCGCAATCGGGCCAGCCTCTGATAGGCTTGCGGGTTTTCAGACGCAGACAAGAAAGCAACGCCGATGAGTACCCCGTATAAGCCCGAAATTGTCGAGCAGGACGCGCAGCGCCACTGGCTTGAGGCCCGCAGTTTTGAGGTCGACGAAGACCCGGGAAAAGACAAATTCTATTGCCTCACGATGTTCCCGTACCCGAGCGGGAAGCTCCATATGGGGCATGTCCGGGTATTCACAATTTCCGACGTGATCGCTCGCTATCACCGTATGCTCGGCAAGCATGTCTTGCAGCCTATGGGCTGGGATGCGTTTGGCATGCCGGCTGAGAACGCCGCCATCAAGCACGGGGTACCGCCCGCCGAGTGGACCTACAAGAACATCGCGGAAATGCGCGGACAACTCGATCGTCTGGGTTACGCGTACGACTGGTCACGTGAGGTAACGACCTGCCAGCCCGAGTACTATCGCTGGGAACAATGGTTGTTTACGAAAATGTTCGACAAGGGTCTCGTCTACCGCAAGAACTCGATCGTGAACTGGGATCCGGTTGACCAGACCGTCCTTGCCAATGAGCAGGTTATTGACGGCCGCGGCTGGCGCTCTGACGCGCTCGTTGAGCGTCGCGAGATTCCGCAGTGGTTCATGAAGACCACGGCCTATGCTGACGAATTACTGGACGAGCTGGATCGCATGCCCGGTTGGCCCGACTCGGTAAAGACCATGCAACGGAACTGGATCGGTCGTTCCGAGGGCGTGGAGCTGTCCTTCGACGTCAAAGGCGAGGACGAACCTCTCACCGTGTATACGACCCGCCCCGATACGCTGATGGGCGTGACCTACATGGCCGTCGCGGCCGAACACCCTCTGGCCACGAAAGCGGCGCAGGACAACAAAGACGTTGCCGCATTTGTCGAAGAGTGCGTCAAGACGGATGCAGCCGAAGCAACGCTCGAGACTATGGAAAAGAAAGGGATGCCGCTTGGCATTTCCGCGATCCATCCTCTGACCGGCGACGAGGTTCCTCTCTGGGTCGCTAACTTCGTGCTCATGAGCTATGGCACCGGTGCGGTAATGGCTGTGCCTGGCCACGACGAACGCGACTGGGAATTCGCCAAGAAGCACGGTGTCGAGATCAAGCAGGTTATCGCGCCGGCCGATGGTTCCGAAATCGATATCCAGGAACAGGTGTTCATTGACAAGGGTGTGCTCGTCAATTCAGGCGAGTACGACGGCATGGACTATGACGCGGCCTTCAATGCCATAGCCGATCATTTCGAGAGTACTGGACGCGGCGGTCGAAAGGTGAATTACCGGCTGCGTGACTGGGGAGTATCGCGGCAGCGTTACTGGGGAACGCCAATTCCGATCATTTATTGTGACGACTGCGATGCGGTGCCGGTACCCGAAGAGGATCTGCCCGTGGTTCTGCCCGAAGATGTCACGGTCACGGGCACAGGATCGCCGCTCAAGGATATGCCCGAGTTCGTCAATGTAGCCTGCCCGAAATGTGGCAAGGATGCGCGTCGTGAAACCGACACCTTCGATACCTTCGTCGAGTCATCATGGTATTTCGCACGATATGCCTGTCCCGACAGTGACACGGTCATGCTGGACGAGCGCGCTGCTTACTGGACGCCGGTCGACCAGTACACAGGCGGGATCGAGCACGCCATTCTCCATCTCCTGTACTCGCGCTTCTTCCAGAGAGTCATGCGCGATGAAGGCCTGACCGATGTGTCGGAACCGTTCACCAACCTGTTGACACAGGGCATGGTGCTCAAGGACGGCGCGAAGATGTCCAAGAACAAGGGCAACACGGTCGACCCACAGGAACTCATTGCTAAATACGGTGCCGATACCGTGCGCCTGTTCATGATGTTTGCAGCACCACCGGAGCAGTCGCTCGAATGGTCCGACGATGGTGTGCAGGGCAGCTATCGCTTCCTGAAACGATTCTGGCATGCCGTCGTCGATCACACGGCAGCTGGTCCCGTCGAGCAGCTCGACCTCGCAAATCTGAGCGACGGACAAAAGGAGCTGCGCCACAAGACCCATCAGACCATCGCAAAGATTGGTGACGATATCGGTCGCCGCAGCAGTTTTAATACGGCCGTCGCTGCCGCTATGGAGTTACTGAATGCGATTAACAAGTTCGGTGACGAGTCTGGCCAGGGCCGGGCCGTGGAGCATGAAGCGCTCGAAGCCGTCGTGCTGATGTTGTCGCCAATGACACCGCACATCTGCCACGCGCTATGGAAGGAGTTGGGTCATGAGACCGCGCTTATCGACCAGCGCTGGCCCGAATTTGACGAGTCGGCTCTCGAGCTCGATATGGTCGAACTCGTGGTACAGGTCAACGGCAAGTTGCGCGGACGTGTTTCCGTACCGGCCGACGCCGGCAAGGACGCTGTTGAAGAACTCGCTATCGCCGATGAGAACGTGCAGCGTTTTGTTGATGGAAAAGCAATTCGCAAGGTCATTGTCGTTCCCGGCCGCCTGGTGAATATCGTTGTATAGATTCGCGGCACTGCTGTTCCTGGTCCTGCTGGCAGGCTGTGGCCTGCATTTGCAGGGCGCACTCACGACACCGGCTGAGATGGAACGTACGTACATCGCGACCAACGACAGGCACAGCCAGTTCTACAGGAAACTACGAGCAGCGTTCGAGACAGCTGGCGTTGAGCTCGCCGATGCCGCTGCAGACGCAACGGCGACGCTCACGATTTCCTTCGACGAAACCGACCAGCGTGTCCTGTCGGTGTCAGCGCGGAACGTGCCGACGGAGTACGAGGTTTACTACACCGTCCAATACGCTCTCGATGCTGGTGAAAAGAGCCTGCTCGAATACCAGACATTGACCCTGACACGTGACTACACCTATGAACCGACACTGGTGCTGGGCAAGGCTCGTGAGGAAGAGCTCCTGCGGGAAGCCATCGTCGACGATCTCGTGCGCATCGTCCTGAAGCAAATCTCGACGCTTTGACTGACGTAGTTACCGTTGGCGACACCGGTCACGAAGTGCTTGCCGCATTGCTTGGGCGATTCGGTCTCGATCTCGTCGTCCAGCAAGGGGTTGAGGACATCACGGGCAGTTTCTGGGGCGACTCCGAAGCCGGCGTGGTAGGCCGGACTGTCTACGTGCGACCCGATACACCGATCCACTCCTTCCTGCATGAGACTTGCCACGTGATCTGCATGGATGGCCAACGGCGTGATCGTCTCGATAGGGATGCCGGTGGTGATGATCTCGAGGAGTCAGCCGTGTGTTTTCTGCAGGTATTGCTGGCCGATTCAATCGATGGCGTCGGGCGCGACCGCCTCATGGCGGACATGGACGCCTGGGGATACAGTTTCAGGCTCGGAGACACGCGCAAATGGTTCGAAAATGATGCCGACGATGCTCGACAATTTCTTGTCAGTCACGGGCTGATTGATGCCTCAGATGAGCCGAAGTTCCTGCTGAGGCCATGATCGTGTTTCGGGGTGTATAGTGTCGTATGGCCTGGATCCGCTATCCCATCTACTTCATTGGCATCACGATCGTGACCCTGGCGTTGACGCAAATGGAGCTGGCGTCGCCAGGCAGTCTGAAGCTCCATGTCCTTGTCGACGAGCGAGACGTCTTTGGCACGAGTGAGTACTCCCCGGTCGAAATAATCCAGGTGATTATCCTGGGTGCCTGCGGCGTTATAATGGGATGGGTTGCGAAGTACTGCCCAACGCAGCGCCCCATTGCATTCCTGTTCGGCGGTTCGGCGCTCGTCTTCCTGATTCGCGAGCTCGACTATTTCCTCGACAGATTCGTTATCGATAACCTGTGGCAGGTATTGGTTGCGGTCTTCGGGTCCCTGGTTATCGCGTACACCTATCGGCATCGCAGACGACTGCGGATAGCGCTTGCGCGTATCTGGCCTTCGCCGGGACTGACGTTTCTTTTTTGTGGCGCGGTCATTTTGTTCTCGTTCGTCAGGCTCGTGGGGCACGCACCGTTATGGGAGTCGATACTCGGCGATGCCTACCAGCGGGTCATCAAGCTTGCTCTCGAGGAGTTTATCGAGTTGATCGGGTACTTCCTGTGGATGGTCGGCACGATCGAATATGCCTTCCAGGCTCGTGCTATTGCCTACCGGGATCCTCAGCCCGCCGCACGCCGCCGTCGCGACAAGCGGCGCCACGATTCAGAACGCAATTTCTGATCAGGACTGGGTGACTCGGATGCGGCAGGCACCTGGACTGAGTCCAGCTTTACGGGCAGCATCGAGCAGCGCATCCGTCTCATAACGGAGCCGGCTCGCCCAGGCTGAAGACGCGGCGATGACCACGAGGTCCCCATCTTCGCGGAGGTTGGCAGCCACGATCGAACCGACATACTCATCCGGGAGGCCATCGCACAGGATATGGGTCAGCTCGCCCATCTTCCGGGCGCGCTTCACTATGTCGCCTAACTCCCCGCCAGCGCAGGGATTTAAGAGGTTTTTGAGTTCTTCTGAGGCCATAAAAATGTGACGTAGTTAGCGCTTTTGTCCGCTTCCTGACAACTGCTGCCGTCCATGCGATTCAGGACCTTGTAATGGAATCCGACATTATGCATATTGTCGCACACGATAAAGGCAAACCCGCTGTAAAACGGGGACGCAAAACCACCGGCCCTGGGCAAGAAACAGGGCAGCGGGGCCACCGAAGTGAGCAGGGACTGCAAGTTTAGAACAATGCGAAGAAGCGAACACGGCGGCAGCGCACGTGATTTCGCAGCTTGTACGAATACATATAGAGCAACAGAAACGCATCCGGGGCGTACTCGATGAACGTTGTACTTTTTGGCAAGGGGTTCGGTAAACCCCGTCAGCTTAGCTTGTCCGGCTCAGTCGCCGGACTGGCCGCCGTTGTCGTTGCCGCTGTTGTTATGGTTGCCGGGTTCGCCGGTGGCTATCTGTATTCATCCACTACGGGTTCCGGCGTCAGCACGACGGAATTGACGGAACTGACCGGCGAACTCGAGGCTCAGCGCGACAATATCGCCGCTATTCGCCAGGGTAATGAAGACACGCTTGACGCCCTCGCCATTCGTATAGCACAGATGAACGCTCGCATGATCCGCCTTGACGCTGTTGGCCGGCGCCTGACGGAAATGGCCGACATCGACGCCGAAGAATTCAATTTTGATTCGGATCCCGCATTAGGTGGTCCGGAGGAGCCGATGGCCGCGGGCTCCAACGTTGCCGTTCCGGAAGTCCTGGACGCGATGACTGTGCTTGACTACCAGTTGAACAATCGCGAAGCGCAGCTCGACGTGCTCGAATCGGTTCTTATGAACCAGAATCTCAAGGACCGCGTTTACCCGCAGGGTCGCCCGGTCAAGTCGGGCTGGCTGTCGTCCTACTTCGGCAAGCGTACCGACCCGTTCACGGGTAAGCCCGCTAATCACACGGGTATCGATTTTGCCGGCAAGCACGGCGACGAGATTGTCGCAGTCGCGGAGGGCGTCGTAACCTGGTCTGGCGATCGTTATGGCTATGGCATCATGGTCGAGATTAACCACGGTAGTGGATACTCTACTCGCTATGCCCACAATTCAGAAAACCTCGTCTCCGTCGGGGACGAAGTCAAGAAAGGGCAAGTCGTCGCCCTGATGGGCAAGACGGGCCGTGCAACGGGCCCGAACCTGCACTTTGAAGTCTTGCGCAATGGCAGCCGGGTCAACCCCGTGAATTTCATTCGCAAATCATCCAAGTAAGCACCCCGAACCCCGCAATAACATCGCCTGACGGCTTCGGCCGCTGGCACTTGTGTTCGGAATAATTGCCCATAAATCGCGACATTGGATTCTAAATAGTGCCGTTACGCCTTAGAATAGCGGCCTTTGTTTGCCCGGGAGCCCTGCGTGGCCAATTTCCTGACTCGAATTTTCGGCAGCCGCAACCAGCGTTTGCTGCGTCAGTACTCAAAAGTCGTCAAGAAGATCAATTCTCTGGAAGAAGGGCTGCAGGCCCTGTCCGATGATGACCTGAAGGGCAAGACGGTGGAGTTTCGCCAGCGTTACGCCGATGGCGAGACGCTTGAAGACCTGTTGCCTGAGGCCTTCGCAGTTGCTCGGGAAGCATCGGTCAGAACGATGCACCTGCGTCCGTTCGACGTACAACTTATCGGTGGCATGGTCCTCCACGACGGCAATATCGCCGAAATGCGTACCGGTGAAGGTAAGACGCTCATGTCGACCTTGCCGGCTTACCTCAATGCCATCAGTAGCGACGGCGTACACGTCGTTACGGTCAACGAATACCTGGCGCAGCGCGATGCCGACTGGATGCGCCCGATCTACGAATTTCTTGGGCTGACAGTCGGAGTCTCGAAGTCCGGCCAGCCGCCTGAAGAAAAGCATGCAGCCTACGCCGCCGACATTACGTATGCGACCAATAACGAACTCGGCTTCGATTACCTTCGCGACAACCTGGCGTTCTCCATCGAGGACAAGGCACAGCGGAAACTGAATTTCGCCATCGTCGATGAGGTCGACTCGATCCTGATCGATGAGGCTCGTACGCCGCTCATTATTTCCGGTCCGGCCGAATCCAGCACCGACCTGTACACACAGATCAACAAACTGATACCGAAGCTGACTGCCCAGGAAGAGTTTGAAGGTAAGTCGAATTACGAGATCACGGCCAACCGGGTAGTACTGGTCGGTAAAGAAGACCAGGTGATGGCACTGGATGAGGCTGTCGACCTTGCCGAGACCAAAGAGTCTGACCTCGTCCTGGTCGACGATAGCGAGAAGCCCTTCAAGTGCAGGTTTGTGCCTCGCGGCGACTACACGCTTGACCTCAAGGCCAAGCAGGCGCACGTGACCGAGGAAGGCCACCAGAAGGTTGAGGCGCTGATGGCGCGGGCCGGATTGCTGGAGGAGGGCGAGAGTCTCTACGACGCAGGCAACATTCGCCTGTTGCACCACCTGAACGCGGCATTGCGAGCGCACGCGATCTACCAGCGTGATGTCGAGTACATCCTCAAAGACGGCGAAGTTGTCATCGTCGACGAATTTACGGGACGTACGATGCCGGGTCGCCGCTGGGGCGATGGCCTGCACCAGGCCGTGGAGGCGAAGGAAGGCGTATCGATTCGCCAGGAAAACCAGACGGTCGCGTCGATTACATTCCAGAATTACTTCCGTCTTTATAACAACCTGTCGGGCATGACCGGCACCGCGGATACCGAGGCGTTCGAATTCCAGTCAATCTACGGACTCGAGGTCGTCGTCATTCCAACAAACAAGGAAATGGTTCGCGACGACCAGCCAGACCTCGTCTACCTCACCGAGAAAGACAAGTTCGAGGCGATTGTCGAAGATATTGTCGATTGCAGCGAACGCGGCCAGCCAGTACTTGTTGGTACGACGTCGATCGAGGCGTCAGAGTTGTTGTCGAAGTTCCTGGACAAGAAGAAGATCAGGCACGAAGTGTTGAACGCCAAGCAGCATGAGCGTGAGGCGCTGATCGTGCAGAATGCCGGACGACCGGGCGCGATCACAATCGCAACCAACATGGCAGGCCGCGGCACCGACATCGTGCTCGGCGGCAGTTTCGATGCCGATCTGGAAAAAGCCGGCGAAGGGGCTGACGAAGACGCCCTTCGGGAAAAATGGCAGGTGCGTCACAACCAGGTCGTTGAAGCCGGCGGCCTGCATATTGTGGGCACCGAGCGCCATGAATCCCGACGCATTGATAACCAGCTCAGGGGCCGCTCGGGACGCCAGGGCGACTCTGGCTCGTCCAGGTTCTACCTGTCGATGGAAGACACGTTGATGCGTATCTTCGGCGACCCGGAGCGTACCAAGAGCCTGCTGTCGCGCGCGGGCATGCGAGAAGGCGAGGCAATCGAGAGCAAGTTGCTGACACGCCAGATCGAGCGCGCGCAACGCAAAGTCGAAGCGCACAACTTCGATATCCGCAAGAACCTCCTTGAATACGACGATGTTGCCAACGATCAGCGCAAGGTCGTCTACGTCATGCGCAATGACCTCATGGAAGCCAGCGAGATCGAAGATTCGATCGCCGCGATTCGTGATGAAGTGGTTTCCGGCGCGGCTGAGCAGCATATTCCACCGGGCAGCCTCGATGAGATGTGGGATGCGGAAGGTCTGAGCCATGTTCTCGAAGCGGAATTCGGCGTGCGGGCAGACGTTGCTCGCTGGATTCGTGAAGACTCTACGTTGACAGCCGAGGCTATCAGTGAGCGTTCCGTAAACGAAGTGGAACTGGCCTACAACAAGAAGGCTGGCGAGATCGGTACCGAGCTCATGCGAGGCGTTGAGAAACAGATCATGCTGCGACAGCTCGACTTCCACTGGAAAGAGCATCTTGCAGCCATGGACCACCTGCGCCAGGGAGTCGGTCTACGATCCTACGCACAGAAGAACCCCAAGCAGGAATACAAGCGCGAAGGGTTTGAGATGTTCGGTGAAATGATCGAGCAAGTGAAGCACGACTCGATCAGTATTCTGTGTCGTATTCGTATTCAGGGCGAAGAAGATCTTTCCGAACTGGAGGCTCGTCGCAAGAAAGAGCAGGCAATGAAGTTTCAGCATGCCGAGGCGTCGGCCCTGAGCGGCCCGGCTGGCGGAGAGCAACAGGCGGCGCCAGAAGCACCAGCGCCTTTCGTGCGCGATGGCCGCAAGGTCGGGCGCAACGAACCGTGTCCGTGTGGGTCGGGCAAGAAATTCAAACAATGTCACGGCAAGCTGGGCTAGTCGCCACATACCCATGAATCATTTCAACGTGGCCGCGGGAATTCTCTGCGATACCGCAGGGCGTGTGCTCATCGCTGAACGGATCGGCGGTGGCGTATTTGATGGCCTGTGGGAATTTCCGGGCGGCAAGATTGCGGCGGGTGAAACGTCAGCCCAGGCCCTGTCGCGCGAACTCGCGGAAGAGCTGGGCATCGAAGTGACGATTTGCGCGCCGTTCATGAACCTGCGTCATGAATACGACGATCGCGTTGTCACTATCGAGTTCTTTATTGTCAGCGCATGGAACAGCGACCCGGTTGGGCGTGAAGGCCAGGCATTGCGGTGGGTGCCGAAAGAGAGTCTGGATGCCGCGGAATTGCTACCGGCTGACGTGCCGGTCGTGGATGCCTTACAGCAGAGTCACTAGCAGACAGAGAGCTGAAACGGCACGTCATGTCCCGTCTGTACCGCACGGCTGTCGATGGTCGACCACTCCAGAAAGCGCACTGTAAAACGGTGCTGGCTGCCACTGATCTCCGGAAACAAGGCGCTCTTGCCTTCGAGGCTGATGCGTAGCAACCGGCAGTTACCGTCCTTCTGCATGTTGTGCTGATACATACCGTTGATGGCCATCTTCTCTGAGGGTTGGGCGCTTTCCCGAATTAGCCACAACAACTCGGTGGCGGCATCGCACACGGGCCGAATCGAACCCAGCCACTTGTCCATATCCTGCCGACGACGTTCGAACGGCTGTCGCAGCCAATGGCTGTACTCGGGCAGGTCGAATTCACATGTGCCGCCCGGGATGGCGCTCCGGTGCTTAATGGCATTCAGGAAGTCGCAGTCTTTCAGTGGGTTGAGGTATGCAGTCCCGATCCGACTCAGTTCGTCCCGGCTGGTCGCCAGATTGTGAATCAGCGATTCGAGGCGACCGCCATCGACCCCGGGCTGGCTCTGGAAGCGCTCCAGGATGCCAAGCTGAAGATCCAGCTCCTTGTGCACGTCGCTGCGGACGTCGCCTCGTGACAAGATCGCAAGGATCTCAAGAAGCGTGCCGATAGTAGCTCGTGTCGCCCAGTCAGCTTCTCTCTCGCTGTTGTACAGCATTTGCTGGTAGAGAAACTCGAGGCGCAGAAACGTGCGCATACGCTCAGATAGCGGCTGCTCGTAGTCTGTGACAGCCGCAGAGGCTTGTGAGGCGATTTTACCGGCCGGTTTTGCCATCCAGCTATTCTGCGTCACGGGAGGGCGGGTGGCAAATGCGCGGCAGTCCTACTGTGACCTGATCGCTTCCTTACAATTTTAGGCTAAGTTAACATCCCCGCCAGTCAGCGTAAGAGCAGGTTTCCTACCGATGCACCAGGATTGGATAGATAAGTACGATTGGCGGGCATTGATCGTGCCTGTTTCGAGTTGCGGTGCCATTGTGCTGGCGGCTGTTTTTGCGTATTGGCCGGGCCTGGGCGGCCCGTTCCTGTTTGATGATTTCGGCAATATCTCGAAGATCGGCGATCTGGGTGGTGTGCGTAACTGGGAAACGTTCAAAACGTTCGTTTTCGGGGGTATCTCTGGTCCTACGGGACGCCCGCTGGCCCTGGCGTCGTTTCTTATCGATGCGCAAGACTGGCCGGCTGAATCGTGGCCTTTCAAACGAACCAACCTGGTCATCCATGTAATCAACGGGCTGTTGCTCGGGGCGCTGATTCGACTAGTTCTGATCGCGCTGAAAACAGACAAGAAGAAAGCGTTCTGGGTTGCGCTGGTATCAACGGGCTGTTGGTTGCTGCACCCCTTCCTGGTCTCCACAACGCTCTATGTCGTCCAGCGCATGGCGCAATTATCGACGCTGTTCATGTTTGCCGGGTTGCTCGGGTATGTATACGGTCGCAGCCTGATCGTGGCCAACGCCGTTCGTGGATACCTGACAATGACCTTGTCATTGGGTGTGTTCACCGTACTGGCGGTGCTTTCGAAAGAAAACGGCATCCTGTTGCCACTGCTTGCAGGTGTGCTGGAAATCACTGTGTTCGCAAACGACGATGCGAATGCGCCGCGGCTACGTCGCGCCTGGCTGGCTTTGTTCATTGCTGCGCCGACCGCAGTCATCTTTCTGTATCTTGCACATGCGGCACTGACCGCGGATTTTTTCGCGATAGCGACGCTCCGGAACTTCAGTCTGTACGAGCGTTTGCTGACTGAAGGGCGAGTCGTTGTGGACTACCTGCAGAACTGGTTTATCCCGAAATTGTATACAACGGGCGTATTCCAGGACCATTTTCTCAAGTCGACAGGCCTTCTTGCACCGGTAACGACGGTGCTGAGCATACTCCTGCACGTGACGATTGTGGGCGTTGCGTTGAAGAAACGCCGTCAGTGGTCCCTGTTTTCGCTGGCGGTGCTGTTCTTCTACGGCGGCCACCTGCTGGAGTCGACCGTGCTCAATCTCGAGCTGTATTTCGAGCACCGTAACTACGCGCCTGCCGCGTTCCTGTTCGTGCCGTTGGTCATGGCTCTGGCTAACCGGGCAAGTGCGCCAGCATTTGCTGTCATCGCGATAATGGTATTGGCGATGCTTGGCGGATTTACGCGCTATTCGGCAACGGTCTGGACAAGTTTCGAATCGATAACCGAGGCATCCGCCAGAAAGGCGCCAACTTCCGTACGTGCGCAGGCACGCTATGCCACCAAGTTGTTCGAGGCAGGTCACGTAGATGCGTCATTTCAGGTGTTAGCCACAGCGCTGGAGCGTATTCCCGGACAGGACTCGTTATTGCATATTACTCGCCTGGTTTTGCTGTGCGAATCCAAGCAACTTGATGCGCAGGAGTTCGATCGGGTATCACGTATTCTGTCGTCCAATTATTACGATGCGCGGATGATCAGGATTTACACGAAACTGGTCGAGATGATCGTGCAGGATAGTTGTCCAGACGTCGCGGTGTCCGCGGTCAGCGACATGTTCGTCAGGTTGCTTGAGCACCCTGAAAGTAGTGACCCGAGCACAGTCGGTTACTCGCAAATACAGTACTTTATCGGGCTGGCACACTCTTTCGATAACAAGCCGGCTGCTGCTGTCGAAGCGTTCGAGGCGTCATTGGAATCGCGCCCACTGGTCTCCAGGGCCATGTTAATGGCAGCATTTCTGGCGACCAATGAGCACTTTCATGAAGCGCTCCACATATCGGATCTTGCGCTCGTCTACCTGGACGAAGCCCCCGAATCGATGATCGGGCGGATTGGTATCGGTGAGAGCGACATCAGGAATTTTCAGGCGATGATTCACGACGATCTTGCCGCTCAGCAAGAAATTGGTAGTACCGGTCCAGAGTCCTGACTCTGGATCGCAGGCTGTCGATGCTCGCGTTGTTGTCGATCACATCGTCCGCAATCGCACGTCGCTCATCGCCGGTGACCTGCGCTTCGAGAATTCGCCGAGCCTGTTCGATCGTCTCTGTGTCGCGTTCCATGAGCCGCCGTATCTGAGTCTCTTCGTCGCAGTCGACCGCGAGAACGCGATCTACAAAGCGCAGCAGCGGTGATCCGACGAGGAGTGGCACGACAATAAGCTGGTAAGCACCACCCGCGGCAGCAGCTTGTCGACGAGTTTCGGCTCCAATTCTGGGATGCAGGATGGCTTCCAGGTCAAACCTGGCATTCTCGTCGGCGAAAACAACGCGGCGCATAGCCGCACGGTCAAGATTGCCGTCTGCATCTATCGTCTCGTCACCGAATCTCTCACGAATTTCATCGAGTGCTGGCTGACCCGGTGCGACTAATTCTCGTGCAATTACATCGGTGTCGATCACGGGCACACCGAGTTCCGCAAAAAACTCGGCCACAACTGACTTGCCGCTGGCTATGCCGCCGGTCAGGCCTATTCTTAACGGTGGGCGTTTCGTTGCGTCAGTCACTCAGAGAAACTTGTCGAGGTACAGGTTCCAGATGTCACGTCCCCAGAGCATTGTGATCCAGCCTGCGGCGGCCAGGTATGGCCCGAACGGGATTGGTACGCTACGCCCGTGATTGCGGAACGCCATCATGGCGAGCCCGACGACAGCTCCGACAAGAGCCGACATCAGGATGATGATGTGCAGATGCTGCCAGCCGAGCCAGGCGCCCAGCGCCGCAAGCAGCTTGAAGTCGCCATAGCCCATGCCTTCCTTGCCGGTAACGAGCTTGAAAAGCCAATAGACGCTCCAAAGGCTGAGATAACCAGCCATCGCTCCGATGATTGCGTCCTGCGGAGCGATAAACAGCGTGTCAGCACCCGCCATAGGGTGAAACAGGCTCATCGCAAGCCCGACCCACATCAGCGGCAAAACAATGGAATCGGGGATCAGCTGTGTATCCGCGTCGATCATCGCTATCGGCACCAGGGTGAGGGTCATGACAATCGCCATGACGGCCTCCCAACCCGCGCCGAAGCGCCATGCACACAAGGCTGCCAGTACGGCAGTCATCATCTCAACCAGTGGGTAACGTGCAGCGATGGATTTCTTGCACTTGGCGCATTTGCCACCCAGCAACAGGTAGCTGATGACCGGGATATTCTGCCAGGCAGTGATTAGCTGGCCGCACGACGGGCAGCGCGACCGAGGTACGATCAGGTCGAAACGGCCATCCGGCAATTCATGTTCGGGCGGCGTCTTTGACAGTTCCTCACATTGCTCACGCCATTCACGCTCCATCATTATGGGCAGTCGATGAATTACGACATTAAGGAAGCTACCTATAACCAGGCAGAACGCGAAAACAACGCCGATGAAAAGCGGCGTTGATTCCGTGAATAATTCGAGCATCGGAACTCTCCAGTGGGACTGCCGCAAGCCTATACGAAAACGGCGCTCGGGGTTTCCCCCGAACGCCGTATTTTACCAGTTTCGAATGTCTCTAGACGACTGCGCCAAGCTTGAAGATGGGCAGGTACATAGCCACAACGAGGCCACCGACCAGGACACCGAGAATCGCCATGATCAGCGGCTCCAGCAAGCTGGAGAGGTTGTCAACGGCGTTGTCCACGTCATCTTCGAAGAAGTCCGCAACCTTGGCCGACATTTCATCGAGAGAACCGGATTCCTCGCCAACAGCGATCATCTGGATCACCATATTCGGGAACAGGTCAGTGTTTTCCATAGCCACCTGCAGGCGCTGGCCCGTCGCTACCTCATCGCGCATGACCAGGACTGCTTCCTCGTACACGATGTTGCCGGTCGCACCGGCCACTGATTCCATCGCTTCGACGAGCGGCACACCGGCCGCGAACATGGTGGAAAGAGTACGCGCATAACGAGCGATCGATGCCTTCTGCATAATCGGTCCGATGACGGGTAACTTGAGCATAATGCGGTCAAGATAATGACGGAACTTACGGGAGCGCTTCTTGAAATACAGGAATGCGCCGATTGCGCCACCGATGCCAAGAGCGAGAAAGACACCCTGGGTTCGAACGAATGCGGAAAGGTCAATAACCATGCGAGTGAAGGTCGGCAAATCTGCGCCGAAACCCTTGAACAGGTCTTCAAACGATGGAATTACGAAGATCAGGAGAATAGCTGTTACCACGAATGCGACGACGAGGACCGCGGCCGGGTAAGTCAGGGCCTTCTTGATTTTCTTCTTGATCGCTTCGGTCTTCTCTTTGTAGGTCGCGACCTTTTCCAGGAGGGACTCGAGTGCGCCGGCCTGTTCACCAGCCTCTACGAGGTTGACAAACAGATCATCGAAATAGAGCGGGTGTTTGGCGAGCGCTTCGGCAAGGGCCGAACCACCTTCTACATCCGTCTTGATCGCGAGGATGAGTTTTTGCATCGCCGCGTTTTCGTGGCCATTGCCAACGATTTCGAAGGACTGCACCAAGGGAATACCGGCGGCGAGCATCGTGGCCAGCTGGCGGCTAAACAGGGCGATATCGCCCGACGTTATCTTGCCGCCTCCCGAGAACATGCTCTGGCGCTGTTTGCGAATACGTGTCGGGACTACGCCCTGGCGCCGGAGGTCAGCGCGTACTGACGCCTCATCGCCCGCAAGGCTCTTGCCCTTGATCTTTTTGCCGTTCCTGTCTGTTCCTTCCCAGAGGAATGGCGTGTTGGTTGCAACTGCTGTTTCAGCCATCTTTAAAACCCGCTACTCGGTGTAATTACCTGATTTACTTACTCAATTGTAACTCGATTGACCTCTTCAAGGCTGGTAACCCCTTCCTTGACTTTGTTCAATCCTGCCTGTCGCAAATCGATAACCCCCTCTTTAGCCGCCTGCTCCGCGATCTGCATCGCGTTGCCACCTTCCATGATGATGCGGCCCATTACGTCGGATACTTCCATAACCTGGAAGATGCCGAGTCGGCCTTTGTAGCCGTTATTGCATTGTTTGCAGCCCTTATCCTTAGGGCCAAATATAGTGACGCCGTCGTCGAGTTCCTTCTTGGTGAAGCCTTCTTTTTCGAGCGCTTCGCGAGGAACATCCCGAACTTCCTTGCAATTGCCGCACAGGCGGCGGGCCAGGCGCTGCGCGATGATCAGACTCACAGACGTCGCAATGGCGTAGGGCATAACGCCCATGTCCACCATACGGGTCAGGGTCTTGGGTGCATCGTTGGTATGCAGCGTCGACAATACAAGGTGACCGGTCTGCGCGGCCTTGATCGCAATCTCGGCCGTCTCCAGGTCTCGAATCTCACCGACCATGATGACGTCCGGATCCTGTCGCAGGAATGCCTTCAGGGCCGACGCGAAGGTCAGTCCCACTTTCGGGTTCACGTTAACCTGGTTAATACCAGGCAGGTTGATTTCCGCCGGATCCTCGGCTGTCGAGATGTTGCGATCTTCGGTGTTGAGGATATTGATGCCCGTATACAGCGAAACCGTCTTACCGGAGCCCGTTGGGCCGGTGACGAGAATCATGCCGTACGGCTTGGCCAGGTGTTTCTCGTACATGGCTCGTTGCTGGTCTTCGTAGCCCAGCATCTCGATACCGAGTTTCGCGCTCGATGGATCCAGTATTCGCAGTACGATTTTTTCGCCAAACAGGGTCGGGCACGTATTCACACGAAAATCGATAGCGCGATTCTTGGAGAGCCGCATCTTGATACGGCCATCCTGCGGGACGCGACGCTCGGCGATATCCATGCGTGACATGACCTTGAGACGTGCACAGACTTTGTTTGCGAGCACAACAGGCGGAGTCGCTACTTCGCTCAGTACACCGTCGAGGCGAGTGCGCACGCGGAAGATCTTCTCATAAGGCTCAAAGTGTACGTCGGACGCGCCACGCTTGATGGCGTCGAGCAGTACCTTGTTAACGAAGCGCACGACCGGCGCGTCTTCGATATCGTCCTTCTCGACTTCTTCCTCTTCTTCGCCTGGGCCAACTTCGAGGTTTTCGAGATCGAAGTCATCGTCTTCAAGGCCACCCATACTGGTGTCGACGGCCTCGATTGCCTTGTTAATGCGATCTTCGAGTTTGTCCTGCTCAACGACGACCGGATCAATGCTCAGCGTAGTAGCGAACTTGATATCGTCGATGGCCTGCAGGTTGGTTGGATCTGAAATACCGAGAAACAGGCGTTTGCCGCGCTTGACCAGCGGCAGCACGCGGTGCTTGGTTATCAGTTTCTGGTCGACCGCGCGAACTACATCGACGTCCATTTCGACCGCTTCGAGATCCAGCAGTGGTACGCCAAATTCGTGTGATGCGGCGACGGCGACAGCTCGCGCCTCGGCCAGTTCCTGACCGACCAGGTAGGCTATCAGTGGCAGACGTTCCTTCTTCGCGGCCTCGCCGGCTTCCTGAAGCTGTTCTTCAGAAATAATACCGTCCTGCACCAAGCGCCGTGGCAAGCCCGCGAGGTTCGATTGTGAAGCCGTTGCCGCCATGAATTCCTGTGCTGTTGCGTATCGGTGAGCGTTACAGTCTCACTGATCCAAGTGCCGGATTCAACTGGATTTTGTGCTGTCGTTCACAGTTATCGGTTTTGATTAAGTAAAAAGCCGGGGATAGCTCCGCAGGGCCGCAGATCGGCCGCTACATAGCGGATTCGGCCAGCGGCATCCGCGCCCGGTATTAGCGGCAGACTCTGGGCAGGTACTTGGTGGGAACGGTCGGATCCTGATGTGCGGTTTCTACACCGTTACCCTCGAGCAATACGGTACCCGGCGGGGCCGGGGCGCTGCCGCAGCGCCAAATGACCGTGCCCGAAGGCGTCATGTACGGTGTAAAGGAAATGGTGTTGCCAAAAATTTCGAGGTGGACATCGCCGCCAAACGTGACGTCAACTCGGCCGGTATCGACATCGACCTGGCTGACGTATTTTCCCTTGGTGTCTGTTGGCGCTGCGGTCATTCCAGCGGCTACCCGGTTAAGCGGAGGCTCTCCATCCATATTGAAGGCGTCCGTTATAGGGGCCTTGGCGCTCCCCCCCATGAAAAGGCCTTCTGCTACCTGCGCCCGGATCGTATAGGTCTGATAGGCCGCCATCGCAAGCGAGGCGAGAATGCCGATGATCGCGACGACGATCATCAATTCGATTAACGTAAAGCCGGTTTGTCTGGTCTTCATAGTCGCGCTCATTCGCTCATCGCGAGCAATCTTACCGCAAGTTCTGACCACGTTGGGCACAGTCTTAGGATCAGGGCCCGGGATTGTGATGCAGGTCGCGTTTTCCAGGTTTCCTGCCATGCAGGAAGCGAAAAAAAAGCCCCGGCGGACCGGGGCTTTTCTGACTTAAGTCTAAAGCGAAAAGCTCTAGCTAGTGTCTTAGCGGCAAGATGCCGGCAGATGCTTCGCTTGAACTGGTGTCGTTGAACCAGGCTTGCAGGCCCATTCAATGCTACCAACATTCGTCAGCGGTGAGAGCTCTACCGTCTGGCCTGCCAGAGTTGTGTGAGCGTCCGGGCCGTCGTAGGTAATCGTGATCAGACCGTCTTCGACCTCGACTTCAGAAACGTACTTGCCCCGAATGTCGGTGGGAGGGGAAATGCCGGCTTCGGCATTTGACGCTGGGAAGGAACCACCGTCCATGGTGAACTCGGCTACAGCAGCCTTGGCGCCACCAGCGAGGTTCAGACCTTCAGAAACCTGTGCGCGAATCGTGTAGTCCTGGTAAGCAGGAATAGCGATAGCAGCCAGAATACCGATGATCGCAACTACGATCATGAGTTCGATAAGCGTAAAACCTTGTTGCTTCTTCATCTCTTCATCTCCATGAATTAAGAGTATTTAAGTAAACGGCGAAATCGCCTGTACCTGAGATAAAGCAAGGGTTGTGCCAAGTCCGGCGGAGATGCGATAAGTAATTGATTTTATTAACATGACGGCACCGATGTAACGATAACCACCGTCGCGGGAAAGTGACAAAGTGACTGAGCTTTGTCATCTATCTGTCACAAAGTGACAAGAATTGTCAGTTATTCGATGCCGAGCTTCTTGATTCGGTAGCGCAGCTGCCTGAATGACAAGCCGAGGAGTTTCGCCGCCGCAGTCTTGTTGTAGCGAGTCTTCTCAAGGGCCTCGACGATGGCCTGGCGCTGCACGTCCTCAACCTGGTCGCCGAGTTTCCCGGCGAGCGTTGGTTGTAAGCCACTGTCGTCTGTGCTGGTTCGCATATGCAGGTCGGTCGACGATATTTGTCCTCCCGAGCACAGGGTCACAGCACGCTCCAGCATATTCTCAAGTTCCCGAACGTTTCCGGGGAACGCATAGCTCAAGAGCGCTTCTTTGGCGGAGTCATCGAGGCTTGCGTTCGCATTCAGGCGTTGCAGTGTGTGCTCGGCGAGTAACAGGATGTCATCGCCACGCTCGCGAAGGGCCGGTACCGGCAATTCGATAACGTTGATGCGGTAGAAGAGGTCCTCGCGAAACTCGCCGTCGGCGACCATCTGGGACAGGTTCTTGTGCGTGGCCGACAAAATGCGGATATCCACATTCTCTTCCTTTTCAGCCCCGACCGGGCGAACCTTCTTTTCCTGGATGACACGCAGCAGCTTCACCTGCATCGCGAGAGGCAGGTCGGCGATCTCATCCAGGAATAACGTGCCGTCCACGGCACATTGCATGAGGCCGGCCTTATCATTGACGGCGCCAGTGAAACTGCCTTTGCGATGTCCGAAAAACTCGCTCTCGACCAGTTCCGCGGGAATGGCACCGCAGTTGACCGGAACGAACGGGCCCTCCGCGCGGGGGCCGCTGTCGTGAATCATGCGCGCGACCAGTTCCTTGCCTGTGCCTGACTCGCCGGAAATATGAACGGGCGCCTGTGACTGGGCGACCTTGTCTATCATGTCTCTAAGCTCTTGCATGCGGCGCGATTCACCGAGCAGTTTCGTACCGCCGCTATGCTCTCGGCTCTGTACGCGCAGCGCATTGGATACAATCGTGCGCAGGTTGCCGAGATCCAGTGGTTTGGAAACGAAATCAAACGCCCCGAGTTTCAGTGCCTGCACAGCTGTTTCGACGTTGCCGTGAGCGGTGATGACCGCGACTGGAAGGCCCGCGGTGTTCTTCTGTATCCACTCGACGAGTTCCAGACCGTCTCCGTCCGGAAGCCGCATATCTGTGAGGCAGATATCGAACTCGTGCTTGTCCAGCAGCGACTTCGCGCCGGCAACGTCCATCGCCGTTTCCGTCCGGATATCCATGCGGCCCAGTGTCAGCGTGAGCAGCTCGCAGATATCGGGTTCGTCATCGATGATCAGGGCCAGCGGTTGATTCATTGTGCGTCCTCTTTTTCCCAGCGATCCGGATCGGCAAATACGATACGAAAGATACTGCCTCCACCGGGCCGGTCAAGATAAAGCAGTGTCGCGCGGTTCAACTCGCAGAGTTCTCTGGATATGTACAGTCCGAGACCCGTGCCGCCCGAACGAGCCGTAAAGAACGGTTCGAATATCTTGTCTGCGGTTCCCTTGTCGACGCCAAGGCCACAGTCCAGGACTTCGATATAAGGCCGACCCTGGGTCTGCATGCGACCGCCCTGAATCTCGACCATGATGCCTCCGGTCTCACTCGCATACTTGACCGCGTTGTCACAGAGGTTCCAGAGCACCTGCCGCAGGTGGCTCCGGTCCATGCGAACTTCCAGGTTCTCCGGCAGGTTCGCAACGCTGAATTCGCCTTCCTGCAGCTCGAGTGTGCGTTCGAACTCTGAAGCAAAATCACTAAGCCAGGGCCCGAGGTCCAGGCGCTCGGGCCGGCTGGAATCTCGTCGAGACAATTGCAGTACGTTGTCGATGATGTGGCTGACCCGATTCGAGTGCGTCTGAATAATCTCGGTCAGCCGCTTGTCGTCCTCTGTCAGAACGGGGGACTCGCCAAGCAGCTGGGCCGCATGGCTCATTGCGCCGACAGGATTGCGGATCTCGTGCGCGATACTGGCGCTCAGGCGACCGAGTGAGGCCAGTTTCGATTGCTGCACACGCGCATTTATATGGCTGACATCCTCAAGAAATACGAGAATGGGGCCATTGCGCTGCCCGTTCTTGCCGAGCGGCGCCAGGTGCGCAGTGATGCGCAGACTGTCCCCTTCGGTTATCAACGTCAGCTCAGCGTGTGAGGACAGCGCCGGGTCTTCCCGCCACTCGCCGATGTACTCGGCCAATGGCGCCGATACCGCATGGAGCGATGTGCCCGGAGTCACAACGTCGAGACCCAGCAGCTGTAATGCGGAACTGTTGATCAGGCGAAGCGATTCGGAGCTGTCGACAACAACGATACTTTCGCGCAGATGCTGGACGATGTACTCGTTGAGCTCAGACAGATTCTTGAGGTCGACGCCAAACTGACGGGCGAGGGCTTCCGTGGCGCTTATCCGGCGGGCCAGTGGCTGCGTCAGGAGCGCAATCGCAAAAATGACGCCGCTGAGTACTCCCGCGGCAGGGTAGTTGACCGCTGCGATGTTATTGATCAGCTGGGTATAAAACTGCTCTCCCAGGACGAAAAATGTCGCGATGGCCGCGAGCATCGCCGATACGGTCGTGGGAATGACGAGGCTCCCGGCGCCGATGAAGATCACCAGGAGGCCGCCAAGACCGCTGGAGACGCCGCCACTGGCGTGCATGAGCATTACTATTGCTGCGATATCGACGAACAACTGCGTGACCGCGAGCGCGCCGCGTGGCACCCACTGTTGCCGCAGTGACACGGCGGACAGGATCGCGAACACCAGGTAACCCGCCGCGGTTGCCGCAAACAGCGTGGGCTTGGCTTCGCCGAAAAAGCGGGGGTCAGATTCGACCACGAACAGCAACAGGAGTGTGGTCGAAATCAGCAACCTGAACGCGTTCAGTGTCGTGAGGACGCGCCATCCCAGTTCGGGCTCATCGATCGGTTTTTGTACCAGCGAATCCCACCGGCCGCGGAAGGTCCGCTTCAGCTGGGATTCGGTCTGTGCCTCATTCATCCGCGAATTGTAGACCGAATATAGACATGGGTGGCGCAAACCTCCAAAATACGGCGACTTTTTCGCGACTCTCGCGATTTTCCTTCCCAAGCGCTGGCAGACTGACAAATCCAATGAATCTTCACGAATATCAATCGAAACGACTGTTCGCTGACTACGGCATCCCGGTACCCCGCGGTATCCCTGCTGAATCGCCGAATGCAGCGGTAAAGGCAGCACAGGAACTTGGCGGCGACCTCTGGGTCGTCAAAGCACAGGTCCACGCCGGTGGGCGTGGCAAGGCCGGCGGCGTCAAGCTGGCCCGCTCAATGGACGAAGTACGCGAGTACACGGACAAGATGCTCGGTATGACGCTGGTGACACACCAGACAGGCCCCGAGGGACTGCCGGTCAACACGGTCTATGTAGAGCAGGGATCGGATATAGACCGCGAGATCTACCTCAGCATGCTCGTTGATCGCGAAGTCAATCGCATCTCCTTCATTGCCTCGTCTGCGGGCGGCATGGACATCGAGAAGGTGGCCGCGGAGACGCCGGAAAAGATTTTCTCGGTTGCGATTGCTCCGGACGCGGGCCTGCAGGACTATCAGGCGCGTCAGCTGGCGTTCGGCCTGGAACTCGATAAACAGCAGATGCGCCAGTTCGGCGACCTGATCAGGAAGTTGTACAAGCTGTACCTCGATACAGATGCCAGCCTCATAGAAGTTAATCCCCTGATCACGACCAAGGCAGGCGATATCGTGGCCCTGGACGGCAAGATCAACATTGATGGCAGTGCCTTGTTCCGCCAGAAGGCCATCGCCGAATTGCGCGATCCGTCGCAGGAAGACGAGGCCGAGCGCAAGGCCGCCGAGCACGACCTCAACTATGTATCGCTCGATGGCAATATCGCGTGCATGGTGAACGGTGCAGGCCTGGCCATGGCCACAATGGACCTGATCAAACTGCACGGTGGCGAGCCCGCGAACTTCCTGGACGTAGGTGGAGGTGCGACGGCTGAACGAGTGGCGGCCGCCTTCAAGCTGATTCTGACGAATGACAGCGTGGAAGCGATTCTCGTGAACATCTTCGGTGGCATCGTGCGTTGCGACCTGATTGCCGAGGGCATCATCTCGGCGGTGAAGGAGGTCGGCGTCAGCGTACCTGTGGTCGTGCGCCTTGAAGGTACCAACGTCGACAAAGGGCGCGAGCTGCTGGCAAACAGCGGATTGGACATTATTGCTGCGGAGGATCTGACCGACGCGGCGAAGAAAGTGGTTGCTGCGGCAGCCTGACGGAAAAAGATATGAGCATTTTGGTCAATAAAGACAGCAAGATCGTTTGCCAGGGCATCACGGGCAATCAGGGGTCCTTTCACACCGAGCAGTGCATTGAGTACGGCACGCAGGTCGTTGCCGGCGTAACGCCGGGGCGCGGGGGCCAGGAGCATCTCGGGGTCCCGGTTTTCAATACTGTGCGCGACGCCGTTGCCGAAACCGGCGCCGATGTCAGCATGATTTACGTGCCGCCCCCTTTCGCAGCCGATGCCATTCTCGAAGCAGCAGACTCGGGCGTAGACCTGATCGTATGCATCACCGAGGGGATTCCCGTTAACGACATGGTCAAGGTCAAGTCGGCGCTGCAGGATTACGATTGCCGACTGATCGGGCCGAACTGCCCCGGCATTATCACGCCCGGCGAATGCAAAATCGGCATCATGCCGGGATTCATCCACAAGCCGGGCCGCATTGGCGTTGTCTCACGCTCAGGTACGCTGACGTATGAAGCCGTCTACCAGACCACCACAAATGGACTGGGCCAGACGACCTGCATCGGTATCGGCGGTGACCCCGTGCGCGGCATGGATTTCATCGATTGCCTGGAGCTCTTCGAAGCGGACGCCGACACGGATGGCATAATCATGGTTGGCGAGATCGGTGGCACAGACGAGGAGGCAGCGGCTGAGTTCATCCAGAGCGATGTCTCAAAGCCGGTTGTTGCCTACATCGCTGGTGTTACAGCACCCCCGGGCAAACGCATGGGCCATGCCGGCGCAATCATCGCGGGCGGCAAGGGTACGGCCGAGGACAAGTTCAAGGCACTCGACGCAGCCGGTGTTGCGACGGTCCGCTCCCCCGCTGAACTGGGCTCGAAGATGCAGGAGATCATCGGCGCCTGAACAGGATAGTTGATGACTGACTCCGTCAAAGTTGCACTCGCACAGGTCGACCTCGTCGTTGGTGATGTTGCGGGCAACGCGACGAAGATCATTGAGTATGCCCAGCAAGCGCGCGATTGTGACGCCGCGGATATCGTCGTATTCCCCGAGCTGAGTGTCTGCGGGTATCCACCCGAGGACCTGCTGTTCCACGCGGGCCTGCGCCATGATGTCGAGGATGCGGTACGTAAAATTCGCGACCAGGCCTATGGCATCGCGATCCTGGTGGGCTTTCCCGAGTACGACGGCGACCACATTTACAATGCCTGCGCGGTGCTCAAAGACGGCGACGTGCTAATGCACTATCGCAAGAACCTGTTGCCCAACTACTCCGTTTTCGACGAAGAGCGCTACTTCACCGCGGGGCGCGATGCGTCGGTCTTTACGCTCAATGGCATCCGTATCGGGCTCAACATCTGCGAAGACATCTGGTCGCCTGGCCCAATCACCGCGGCGCGCGCCGCCGGTGCCGAATGCGTCATCGTGATCAATGGCTCGCCGTTCGAGGTACGCAGCCAGCAAAAGCGCGAAGACGTCGTCCGCCAGCGTATCGACGAAATTGGCTTACCCGTGGTGTACGTCAATCACGTCGGCGGCCAGGACGAACTCGTGTTCGATGGCGGATCCTTCATCATGGACGCCGATGGCGAGGTGAGATACCGCGCCGCCTCTTTCGAAGAAAGCGTGGCAGTCGTCGAGCTTGATGGTACAGCCCGTGGCGTCGTTCCGGCCGCTGCCACCATCGTCGCTCCGGGTGATCGCATCTCGACGATCTACCGTGCTCTGGTTACGGGCACCCGCGACTACGTCATGAATCATGGGTTCCCCGGGGTGATCGTTGGACTCTCGGGTGGCATAGACTCGGCGCTCGTGGTCGCAATCGCCTGCGATGCGATTGGTGCGGAGAGGGTGCGCGCCGTGCAGATGCCATTTCGGTACACGTCGACGATAAGCCAGGAGGATTCGGCAAAGCAGGCCGAGACGTTTGGCATTCAATATGACGTGATTCCCATCGAGCCGATGTACGAGGCGACCATCGGACAGCTGCATCCGGTACTGGGCGATACGGAGCCAGACGCCACTGAAGAGAACATCCAGGCCCGTTGCCGCGGCCTGCTGCTCATGGCTCTGTCGAACAAGACAGGTCGCATGCTGCTGACGACCGGCAACAAGAGCGAGATGGCCGTTGGTTACGCCACGCTGTATGGCGACATGGCAGGCGGTTTCGCGCCGATCAAGGACTGCAGCAAGTCGCTCGTGTACGAACTCTCGCGCTACCGGAATACGCTGGGCGAGGCGATTCCCGAACGCGTCATCACGCGCCCCCCATCGGCTGAACTGAGGCCCGATCAGAAGGACTCGGATTCTCTGCCGGACTATGACGTGCTGGACCCGATTCTGGAGGCTTTTATCGAGCAGGACCTGTCAGTGGCAGAAATCACCGAGCGTGGCTTCGATCGGGATGTCGTCATCCGGGTGCTGGAGATGGTCAAGCGCAACGAGTACAAGCGTCGGCAGGCCCCGCCTGGAGTGCGCATCAGCAGCAGAGCATTTGGTCGCGACTGGCGCTACCCGATCACGTCAGGCTACAGGTTCCCCCAGAAAGGGGGACAGTGACCTTTTAGTCCAGGCTCGTCTCGTCAGGGAAGTTCTCGGCCAGGACACGACGTGAGTCAGCGGCCAGGTCAGTCAAGCCCAATTCTTCGTACGCAGATGCCATAATTTGCAGCGACTCGGCGTTGCCTGTTGCCCCGTTGTAGGCTTCCAGCGAGCTCTTCGCACGATTGATTGCGGCGACATAGGCGCCGCGGCGAAGGTAGTAGTCGGCGACGTGGTTATCGTACTCCGCGAGACGATTCTTGATCGCGACCATGCGTAGTTCGGCATCCGGCGCATACTGGCTAGCCGGGAAGCGCTCCACGAGACGCCGGAGACTTGAGTAGGCGAGCTCGACGTCTTTCGGCGGACGCTGTGTTACGTCCTTCTTGAACATGCGCTCGAGGACCCCGGGCGGGTCTTCGAAATAGGCGAGGCCCTTGATATACAGCGCGTAATCCACCTGTGGGTGGATAGGGTTCTCGCGCATAAACGTATCGGCGGCTTCCGCGGCTTCCTCGCGCTTGCCGGACTTGTAGTAGCCGTACATGAGTTCGAGCTGAATCTGGCGAGAGAGGTCGCTAAACGGGAAGCGTGCCTGCAAAGCCTCGAAAATAGACAGGCCCTTGGCGTAATTGCCGCGTTCGACCGATTCCTTGGCCGTCTCAAAGGCCTCGGTGATGTTCTGGATCTCGGTCCGTTGCTCTTTATCCTTGGCACAGCCAAACAGCGCCATCGGCAGGATGGCGATCAGGACAAGTTGCAACAGGCGCAGTTTATTTCTCATATTTCGGGCGGTCGGAGCGTTCAAGGTCGGCGAGTATACCGTAAACTCACGTCCTGTCATGAACTCCAAAATACAAAATTCGGTCGTTCCGGAAGAACTCGCTGGCCTTCGCTTGGACCAGGCGCTGGCCCGTATGTTTCCGGATTATTCGAGGAGCCGTCTGAAAGAGTGGCTGCTGGCCGGAGCGATCACCGTGGATGGCGGCTCAAAGCGGCCTCGTGATGCTGTTGCGGGCGGTGAGACGATAGTGCTGGAGCCTCGGGCAGAAAGCGAGGTTCGCGCTGCCCCCGAGCCTATCAGGCTGGATATCGTCTTCGAGGATGACGACCTGCTGGTCGTCAACAAGGGGGCCGGGCTCGTGGTGCACCCGGGCGCCGGAAACCCGGGTGGGACGCTCTTGAATGGCCTGCTACACCATGCGCCGCAGCTCGAGGAAGTGCCGCGGGCCGGAATTATTCACAGAATCGACAAGGATACGACGGGCTTGCTGCTCGTTGCCAAGACCCTGCCAGCCCACACGGCGCTCGTACGTCAGCTGGCGGAGCGCGAGATTTCCAGGAACTACCTGGCTGTCTGCAACGGCGTGCTGACCGGGGGCGGCACGATCGACCAACCCATCGGTCGTCATCCGGTCGATCGCAAACGCATGAGCATCCAGCAGAACGGCAAGCCCTCAGTTACTCACTACACCGTGCTCGAGCGCTTTCGTGCGGCCACTTATATAAGTGTGAAGCTCGAGACCGGGCGGACCCACCAGATTCGCGTTCACTTCGGATGGCGGCGCCACGCCCTGGTGGGCGACCAGGTTTACGGCGGCCGGCTGGCCTTGCCGAAGGGTGCGACCGAGCCGCTTATCGAGACACTGCGTAGCTTCAAGCGACAGGCGCTGCACGCGACTCGCCTGGCATTTGAGCACCCGAGCTCGGGCGAGCAGGTCGAACTTGAGGTGCCGCCGCCTGCGGACTTCCAGAACCTGCTCGAGGTCATGCGTAAGGATGCAGCGGGTGAGTGATACCTGGATCAGGGCTGACTGGCCGGCGCCGGCCAATATCGTTGCAGGTACAACGCTACGCACAAGTGCTGCCGATGCCATCCCTCTGCACGGCAGGAAATGCTGGCTGCACCAGGTGCATGGTGCCGAAGTCGTCATCGCCGGGGAGGGCGATGAGAATCCCGACGCGGACGGGTCCGTGAGCCGGTGCTCAGCTAACGTCTGTGTGGTACGAACGGCGGACTGCCTGCCCGTTCTGTTCTGCGCCACGGATGGTACAGAAGTGGCGGCTGCCCACGCCGGCTGGCGTGGCCTGGCCGCGGGCATCCTCGAAGCAACCATCGCGACGATGCATCACGGGCCAGCCGATCTAATGGCATGGCTGGGGCCAGGTATATCCCAACCGAAATTCGAAGTCGGCGATGAGGTTCGCGAAGCGTTTGTTTCTGTGGACCCGGGCGCCGATGTGTGCTTTGAGCCAAACGAGCGTCAGCGCTGGCAGGCTGACCTTTACGGTCTCGCAAAGCGGCGCCTGGCTGCGGCCGGGATCGATAGCATCAGCGGCGGAGGATGGTGTACCTATGCGGACACCGAGCGGTTCTATTCCTGGCGCCGGGACAAAGATAGCGGGCGAATGGTGACGTTTGTGGGCTTGAAATAACGCTGCAGGCCTCAATTTATCGGGCAATGATTTAATTCGGGCCCTGGGGCCGGGGAGATATCCCATGCGAATGGACAAATTGACCAGCAAATTCCAGATGGCGCTCGCCGATGCGCAGTCTTTGGCCGTGGGCCAGGATCACCAGTTCATCGAACCGGCGCACGTCATGGTCGCGCTACTCGATCAGCAGGGCGGCAGTGTTCGCGGCCTGCTCACGAAAGCGGGCGTTAACGTCAACCTGCTGCGCTCTCAGCTTGGTGATGCGATTGATCGCCTGCCGAAAGTCGAAGGCTCCGGCGGCGACGTCCATGTGGGCCAGGATCTGGCCAAGCTCTTCAATATCACCGACAAGCTTGCGCAGAAGCGGGAGGACCAGTACATCTCAAGCGAACTGTTCGTACTGGCGGCAATGGACGAAAAATCGCCGCTCAAGACGATTATGGAGACTGCCGGCAGTGTGCGTGGCGCCATTGAGAAGGCCATCGACGAGCTGCGGGGTGGCGCGCAGGTGAACGACCCGAATGCGGAGGACACGCGCCAGGCACTCGAGAAATTCACGATCGACCTGACCGAACGTGCAGAGCAGGGCAAGCTCGATCCAATCGTCGGTCGCGACGATGAGATTCGGCGCACGATCCAGATCCTGCAACGCCGCACCAAGAACAACCCCGTACTCATCGGTGAACCCGGTGTGGGCAAGACGGCTATTCTCGAAGGTCTTGCCCAGCGCATCGTCAATAACGAAGTGCCTGAAGGGCTGCGTGGCAAACGAATTCTCTCGCTCGATATGGGCGCGCTGATTGCCGGCGCCAAATTCCGCGGTGAGTTTGAAGAGCGCCTCAAAGGTGTGCTCAGCGATCTTGCGAAGCAGGAAGGCCAGATCATCCTGTTCATCGATGAACTGCACACAATGGTGGGTGCCGGCAAAGCCGAAGGCTCCATGGACGCCGGCAATATGCTCAAACCGGCTCTGGCGCGCGGCGAACTGCACTGCGTAGGCGCGACGACGCTGGATGAATACCGTAAATACCTTGAGAAAGATGCTGCACTGGAGCGCCGCTTCCAGAAGGTGCTCATTGAAGAGCCGACTGTTGAGGACACTATTGCGATTCTACGCGGCCTCAAGGAACGCTACGAGGTGCATCATGGTGTCGAGATCACGGACCCGGCGATCGTCGCTGCGGCAACGTTGTCGCATCGGTACATCAGTGATCGTCAGCTGCCGGACAAGGCGATCGACCTGATCGACGAGGCTGCCTCGCGTATTCGTATCGAGATCGACTCGAAGCCCGAGGAGATGGACAAGCTCGAGCGTCGCATCATTCAACTCAAGATCGAACGCGAGGCGCTCAAGAAGGAATCCGACGACGCATCGATTAAGCGGCTCGAAGATATTGCCGACAAGCTCTCCGGGCTTGAGAAGGAGTTCTCGGATCTCGAGGAGATCTGGAAGGCCGAGAAATCGGCGATGCAGGGAGCGACGCATATCAAGGAGGAACTCGAACGCGCGCGCCTTGAACTCGAGACGGCGCATCGTGCCAATGACCTCGCACGCATGTCCGAGCTTCAGTACGGGCGCATCCCGGAACTCGAAAAGCAGCTTGAGAATGCGGTGCAGGCGGCAACGAAAGAAACGACTTTGCTGCGCAACAACGTGACCGAGGAAGAGGTTGCGGAGATCGTCTCCAAGTGGACCGGCATTCCGGTCAGCAAGATGCTCGAGGGCGAGAAGGAAAAGCTGCTGGAGATGGAAACGGTGGTCCAGGAGCGTGTCGTCGGCCAGGACGAAGCCGTAACGGTTGTCGCGAATGCGATTCGCCGTTCGCGTGCTGGTCTGTCCGACCCGCGGCGCCCGATCGGTTCATTCCTGTTCCTCGGGCCGACCGGCGTCGGCAAGACAGAGCTCACCAAGGCACTTGCCAATTTCCTGTTCGACACAGACGACGCAATGGTGCGTATCGACATGTCTGAGTTCATGGAAAAGCACTCGGTCGCGCGACTTATCGGCGCGCCGCCGGGCTATGTCGGCTACGAGGAAGGTGGTTACCTGACGGAGGCTGTACGTCGCCGTCCGTATTCTGTGATCCTGCTTGACGAAGTCGAGAAAGCCCACTCGGACGTGTTTAACGTTTTGCTACAGGTGCTCGACGACGGTCGCCTGACAGATGGCCAGGGCCGCACGGTCGACTTCCGTAACACGGTAATCGTCATGACCTCGAACCTCGGTTCGAACCTGATCCAGGAAATGGCAGGCGAGGAAAACTACGACGCCATGAAGAACGCGATCATGGATGTCGTCGGCAGCCATTTCCGGCCGGAGTTTGTGAATCGCATCGATGACCTCGTTGTATTCCATCCGCTTGGACGTGAGCATATTCGCAAGATTGTCGACATTCAGCTTGGCTACCTGCACGAGCGCCTGGCAGAGCGCGACATCGGTATTCACCTCTCCGACGCCGCTCGCGACAAACTGGCTGACGCCGGGTTCGATCCGGTGTATGGTGCGCGACCGCTCAAGCGAGCGATCCAGCAACAGGTCGAAAACCCGCTGGCGCAGGAGATTCTCCAGGGCAAATTCAGTCCGGGGGATGTGATTGAAGTTGGTGTGGCCGACGACCGGCTGGAGTTTCAGAGCGCCGCGTAAGGTACAATCAGCGGCCATTTTGAGAGACTGAAATGCCCATTTACGGATATGTATGCAAGAGTTGTGAGCATCGCTTCGACGTCTTGCAAAAAATGAGTGACGACCCGCTGGTGCATTGCCCGGATTGCGGCAAGGCGTCACTGCAGAAGGAACTGTCGGCGCCGAAGTTTCGCCTGAAGGGCCAGGGCTGGTACGAGACTGACTTCAAGACCGGCGACAAGCGCAACCTGCATGGCGGATCGGGCTCCGACAGCAAGTCGACGCCGAAGTCCGATACAGCGAAGTCATCGGACTCGAAGGCAACGTCCTCTTGAAGAAGCCCCTGGTGAAGCGCATCCGACGCTACCTGGTGGCGGGTATTCTTGTCTGGGCACCCCTCGCAGTGACGTTCCTGTTGCTGCGCTTCGCGGTCAACATCATGGACAAGACGCTGGCGGTTGTCCCCGCGCGGTATCTTCCCGAGGAACTGCTGGGGTTCCACATTCCGGGCCTGGGCGTGATCCTGACGTTCGTCGTATTGTTTATCACAGGTATGCTGGCGGCCAATTTTGTCGGCCGCTATGTCGTCGGTGGCTGGGAGTCCCTGCTTGATCGTATTCCCGTCGTACGTTCGATCTATTCGGCGGCGAAGAACTTCGCGGAAATCGTCTTTTCGGACTCCAGCGAGTCCTTCAAGAAGGTGCTGCTCATCGAGTACCCGCGCAAAGGGCTATACAGCATCGCATTCCAGACGTCCTCAGACCTCGGTGAAGTTCAGGGCCGCACCGGCGAAGATGTCATTTGCTGCTTTGTCCCGACGACCCCTAACCCGACGTCCGGCGTCGTCATCATGGTGCCACGCAAGGATGTAATCATCCTCGATATGGACATCGACGAGGCGCTGAAAATGGTCATCTCGCTGGGCGTTGTCGTCCCCACCTGGCGGAAGGAGCAGACGGCGGAGCTGCCGTTCGAATAAACGGTGGCCAAAGCCGCTGTCGTGCCTTGCGCCCGGGCCCCTCAAGCCGTACCATTCCGCCTCCATTTTTCAGGGTATTCCCCGGATTTTCACGATGCGTACTCATTATTGCGGAGAGATCGACGAGTCTCTCGAAGGCACAGAAATCGAGGTGTGCGGCTGGGTTCACCGGCGGCGCGATCACGGCGGCGTAATCTTTATCAATCTCAGGGATCGAGAAGGTCTGCTACAGGTCGTATTCGATCCTGATCGCCCGGAAATTTTTGCCGAAGCCGAGCGCATTCGCTCCGAGTACGTTCTCAAGGTCAAGGGCCGCGTGCGGCCGCGCCCCGAGGGCACCGTTAACCCGAACATGCGGACCGGCAAAGTCGAGGTCCTGGCACTTGATCTCGAGACGCTGAACAAGTCCGAGACGCCACCGTTCCATCACGACGAGCAGGCCAACGAAGACATTCGCCTAAAGTATCGCTATCTCGATCTGCGACGCGAGAACATGCTTGGCAACCTGATGCTGCGTCACAAGGTCACGGCCGCCATGCGCAATTTCCTCGACGACAACGGTTTCGTCGATGTTGAGACGCCGATGCTGACGAAAGCGACGCCCGAGGGCGCGCGTGACTACATCGTGCCGAGTCGTACGAACCCGGGTCGTTTCTTTGCACTTCCGCAGTCGCCACAGCTGTTCAAACAAATGCTGATGATGTCGGGACTGGATCGCTACTACCAGATCGTGCGTTGCTTCCGCGACGAAGACCTGCGCGCCGATCGCCAGCCGGAATTCACGCAGCTCGATATCGAGATGAGTTTCGTTGACGAGGCCGCCGTAACGAACACGATGGAAGAGCTCGTGCGTTTCGTCTTCAAGGCGACGCTGGACGTTGAATTGCCGAACCCGTTCCCACGCATGTCGTATGCGGAAGCGATGCAGCGTTATGGCTCGGACAAGCCGGACCTGCGCATCGACCTGGAACTCATCGAAGTCGCAGACCTGATGGAGTCCGTGGACTTCAAGGTATTTGCCGGCCCTGCGGCGGACCCCGAAGGTCGTGTCGCCGCACTGTGTGTACCGGGCGGTGCAGAGATGAGTCGCAAGATCATCGACGATTACAC
>Ga0265303_10000135_pt1 | contig 35544 bp, 30 predicted proteins | sample Helome_2_FD_192494 | JGI IMG/M metagenome (GOLD analysis project Ga0265303, IMG submission 192494) | Marine sediment microbial communities from subtidal zone of North Sea - Hel_20160317 (Illumina Assembly) | ecosystem: Environmental > Aquatic > Marine > Subtidal zone > Sediment ... | reverse complement strand
GTCAGGCAAGTCCACCGGTCAGGAGTCACTGCGCGAGTCGCTGCAGGAATGGTGTCAGCAGGCCGAGGCGACCGGCATTGCCGCCCTGCAGGAATTTTCCCGGCACCTGCGCGGCTACAGCCTGCAGTCGGCCTGATACGGCCGACCTGCCATTGTCTTCAGCTCAGGCCAGTACCGGGTAATCGGTATAGCCTGTTTCATCGCCACCGTAGAACGTGTCCGGGTCCGGTGAATTCAGTTCAGCGTCCGCTTTGAAACGCGCTACCAGGTCCGGGTTGGCCAGGTACAGCTGGCCGAATGACACCATGTCGGCATCACCGCCGGTGATGGCGGCCTGTGCACGCGCCTTGTCATAACCGGTGTTGGCCATGTAGCAGCCATCGAAATGATCCCGTATCAGTCGATAGTCCACGCTGCGTTCACCGCTCATCATGTCGCCCTCCACCACGTGCAAATATCCCAGTCCCTTGCCGCTGAGCGCCCCGGCGACAAAGTTGAACGTGGCCTGCGGATCGGAATCCTGAATATCATTGTAGGGATTTTCCGGTGAAATACGCACACCCACCCGCGCCGGTTCCCAGGTTTCGAATACGGCGGACAGGACTTCCATCAACAGGCGGGTACGGTTCTCCAGTGAGCCGCCGTAGCGGTCGTCGCGCCGGTTGGTGCCATCGCGCAGGAACTGGTCCAGCAAATAACCGTTGGCGGCATGGATCTCCACTCCATCAAAGCCGGCGTCACGGGCGCAGACGGCGGCCTGCCGGTACTGGTCGACGATGCCCGGGATCTCGTCTGTGCGCAGCGCCCTGGGTTCAACAAAGGGTTTCAGTCCCTCGTAGGTAAATGCATCACCATCGGGTTTGATGGCTGAGGCCGACACCGGTTGCCGGTTGTCCGGCAACAAATCAGGGTGGGAGATCCGGCCGCAGTACCATAGCTGCACGAAGAGTCGGCCACCCTGTGCATGTACCGCATCGTTCACGGCGCGCCAGCCCTGTACCTGTTCCTCGCTATGAATGCCCGGTGTCGCCGGATAGCCGATGCCTTCCGGTGAAACCTGTGTTGCCTCGGAGATGATCAGGCCGGCACCGGCGCGCTGCGCATAGTAGGTCGCATTCATGGCCTGCGGTACATTGCCGGGCATGGCGGCCCGGTTGCGCGTCAGCGGCGCCATGATCACACGGTTTGACAGTGTCAGGTCGCCCAGACTGATGGGCGAGAATAAGTCCGTCCTGGTCATTGCTGCTGTACCGGCACTCATAGCGTTCTCTCCAAAATGCTTCAGGGTTGGGTTCGGGTTGGATCGGACCTTTACAATCCGTTGAAAAATAACAAAGGCTTTGAAAATGGAGTCATATTATAGCCCCTGGGAAGCTGATTTAACGGGTGAAATGTCAGCTTCAGGAATTATTCTGCTGCGAGCAGATCTCTGCTGTGTTCGATCTGCCTGGCATGCACACTGCCTGGAGGGAGCGCGTGGCCTTAGCGGGTCGATTCTGGATGGAAAATAACGGCAATTAGCAATGTAAATGCCGTATTTCTCCTCCAGAATTCATTTGAAACAGCATCTTGCGGAGGTCCGACCCCTGCAAGCCTATTGCATACGGCGTAGCTCAACGCGCCGGTTCTTGCGCAGCCCTTCGGACGTATTGTTATCCGCAATGGGCCGTTGACCGCCGTAGCCAACCGCGCCGATATGTGCGCGCTTGACGCCCTGTGCAACCAGGTAATCCATGACGGCCTCGGCACGTTGCATGGATAACCACTGGTTGTAGGACGGATCGCCGGTTGCGTCGGTGTGGCCGGCCACCTGCAGGCGCAGGTCGGGATGCTGGTTGATGACCGTGGCGACACGGTCGAGAATACGCCGCGCATCGCCGGTGAGTTCGTGCGAGTCATACAGGAAGTTCACACCCTCCAGCTTGATCGCGGCACCGGTGGCACAGCCGGTTGAATCCACGGCAGTGCCTGGCGGTGTCCCGGGGCACAGGTCTCTGCTGGCGGGTATGCCGTCGCCGTCGGCGTCTGTCGGTGCACCCTGCAATGCAACCATTTCAGCGGCCTCCGCCCCGCCGGCCGCGGGTGGTGAGGCGGTCTCGATGACAACCAGGCGCTCCAGGTCAAGTGCGTCCATCTCTGTTTGAAGGTCGGTCAGGGCCGCCTGGGCCTGGGCCAGTTCCTGGCTGCAGCCGTCCAGGTTTGTCTGCAGTCCTTCACGCTCGCCTTTGACAGCGGCAAGTGTTACGCCTGTTTCCTGCGACGCGGTTTTCCAGGTCTCGAGTTCGGCATTCACTTCGGTCAGCTCGTTATCGAGCGTCTCGATCTGCGCCCTGGCTGCATCGAGTTCCTCGTCGGTTGTGTCGTCCTCGGCCAGCGCCTGCAGTTCAGCCAGGTGTTCATCGCGGTCGGCGAGCTCACTGCGCAGTTGATCGCGTTCTTCAGTCCGGGTCTGCACGAGGTTCTGCAGCTCGGTCTGCTGGTTTTCCAGGTCGGCCCTGAGTGCGGTCAGCTTGTCACTGAGCGTTTCGATCTGTGCCCTGGTGGCATCGAGTTCCTCGCCGGACGTGCTGGCCTCGGACTGCGCCTCTGCGAGGGCCTGGTTGGCAGCCTGGAGTTCAGCTTGCTGGGTGGCGTGTAGTTCTTCCCGGCCGGCGAGTTCACTGCGCAGCCGGTCAAGCTCTGCGGTGAGTGCCTGATTTTGTGTCTGCCCGTCCGTGATTTGCTGTTGATCGCGGTCCATTGCGGCGGTGGCGGTATTGAGTGCTGCACTCAGTCCCGTCGTGCGCGCCTGTTGCTCGCGGGTGTTCTGTGCCATCTTTTCGGTGAGCGTTCGTTCAATTGCGAGGCTTTCCTCAAGCTTGGCGCGTAACTGCTCAAGCATCGCATGGGTGATGTCCAGTTCCCTGCGCTTCGCAGCCAGTTGTTCCTGTGTTCGTTTGAGCTCGGCGCTGAGTGGATTCTCCGCAGCTGCCGGGGTTGTTGCTGGCGCCGCAGGGGCGGTCCGGTATTGTTCGCGTGGCGAGTAGTAGCGCGGCCTTTCACCATAGCCCCGCCGGTGTGCGGGCCGGTAGGGCCGTTGTTGCCAGGGTCGTGCATAGCCGCCCCGCTGAGACGCAGGCGGATACCAGCCCGGCACCGCACCGCTGGCGGGGGGCGGTGTTTGCGGGACAGGAGCGGCAGAGCCGGTCGGGGATTCATATTCCGACCAGGCGCTCCCTGATGCGAGAGTGAATAGTGCGGCAGCAACAAGCGCCGAAAGAGACGGGAATTTCTGCATGACAGGCTCCAGACTACAATTATTAGGATTTGTTTATATACCCATTGTAGCGCAATCAGCGGTGCGATAGTCCATTGATATGTAAAATTTTGTTTAATCAGTCGCGCCGCGCCCGGGCATCTTGCGGCACCCATGTCCGGATCAGGCGGATTCGCTAGAATAGGCCATTGGCAAGCGACTCGAATCTGAATTGCGACAGTTAAATAAACAGGAGAACAGGATGAGTGCGACACAAGAATCCATCAGGGAGATGACGGTCAGTGACGTAATGCAGCATGAGGTGCTCGCCGTGGAGGCTGACTGGTCACTGGAACAGCTGACAGATTTTCTCATTGACAACAGCATCTCCGGTGCCCCTGTCATTGCAGCGGACGACCAGCTGGTCGGGGTGGTCTCGCTCACGGATATCGTGCGCCAGAACCGGTTGCCGGAGCAGGGCGAGGACAGGGAAGAAGCGCATACTGTCTACCTGTTTGACCTCAACCGGCAAATGGACCGGGATGAGTTGCGTGATTTGCATATCCAGCACGAAACATCCGTACAGGTGCGTGACATCATGACCCCGATGATCTTCAGCGTGAGTGAAGCCACCGGAGTTCGGGAAGTCGCGGAAACCATGCTCAAGGGACGCATACACCGCGTATTCGTTACCCGTGACAGCAAGCTGCACGGTATCGTAACGTCGCTGGATATGTTGCAGGTTATTCGGGATATCTGAATTATCAGCCGGCTTCTTGATTGCGAAGCGCCGCTGCAATTGTCTGCCGCATGCTTGCCTGCAAGGGAGTATTAACCGTGGCATTTCTGTTTGGGGCTGGATTGCTGCCTGGCCGCTTCCGGCATGGCCCAGGCCAGCTTCTCGACCGCTACGCGGTCTCACCTTCTCCATGCCTCCCGCAACCGGAACTACAAGGCCGCTTCGCAGCCTTGTCCCTGTACATCACGCGGGAATGACGGTGATTCGTTCTTCGTGCTGGCGCGGTGTTTCTGCAGGCATATTGGTGGCGGGGGACCCGCACGGTTAACAGTGAGCGGCTGGTCAGATTCTCAATACCACTTTTCCCCGTACATGTCCTGCCTCGATCATCACATGCGCCTTGACAGCCTCATCCAGCGCCAGCGTTTCGGCGATATGCGGCTTTAACTTGCCGTCGTCCACCAGTTCAGCGCAACGCCGCAGGATGTCGCCCTGGTGCGCCCTTGCCTCGGGCAGGTCGGTAAGCATGGGCGTCAGCATCAGCGTGAAGTGAATACCCAGGTTGCGGTTGCGGGCCTCGTTCCAGTCGACATCGCTACCCGGGTCAAGCAGCGTCACTACCTGGCCGTAGACGCGCGCAGCGGCAAGGCTCTGTTTGAATATATCCCCGCCGAGGCTGTCGAGGACCACATCGACGCCCTGGCCGTCGGTCCAGTTCATGATTTCCTCGACGAAGTTCTGCTCGCGGTAATGGATGATCTTCTCCGCACCGAGTTCCGATACAAAGTGTGCCTTGCCGGCGGTGCTCACCGTGGTTGCAACCCGTGCACCGGCGGCCCGGGCAAGCTGGATGGCGATATGGCCTACGCCGCCGGCGCCCGCATGGATCAACACCGTCTGGCCCTTGCCGAGTCGCGCCCGGTCAAACAGTGCCTCCCAGGCGGTGATCAGCACCAGCGGCAGGGCGGCGGCCTGCTCGAAATCCAGGCCCGCGGGCATGGCCTCGGCCTCGTTTTCTTCCAGCACGGTGTACTCGGCGTAATTGCCGGGCGCACCGCCGAGGCCGCCGTGGCAGAACCATACGGCATCGCCGTGATTGAACCGCGTCACGTTGCTGCCGGTCCCGGTCACCACCCCGGCACCGTCACAGCCGAGGATTGCCGGCAGGGCGTCGGGAAACAGCACGCCGCGTGCACGCAGCTTGGTATCGACGGGATTCACGCCGGCGGCCCGCAGCTGGACCTTGATTGAGGTGGGGGTGGTGATCTCCGGTTCGGGGACATCGACCAGTTGCAGGGCATCGCCTGCCGGACCCGCGGCGATCATGTGAATGGCTTTCATGGGGACGTTATAGCATGGTCTTCCCGGGGATGCAGGTATGGTGGATCATGCCGGGGTGTTCGCGGACGCGGTCCGTTCCTGCAGGTGTGTCGATTGGCGTAGGAGCGCGGGAACGCGCGAATAAACGATGATTCATCCGCCGACACGGTCCGCCCTGATGTCGTCGTTGCTCGCGGACGCAGTCCGCTCCTGCAGGTGTGTCGATTGGCGTAGGAGCGCGGGAACGCGCGAATAAACGATAATTCATCCGCCGACACGGTCCGCCCTGATGTTGTTGTTTGTTGCTCGCGGACGCAGTCCGTTCCTGCGGGTGTGTCGATTGGCGTAGGAGCGCGGGAACGCGCGAATAAACGATGATTCATCCGCCGACACGGTCCGCCCTGATGTCGTCGTTAGTTGCTCGCGGACGCAGTCCGCTCCTGCAGCGTTCCGTGTTTCCAGGCCGACAAGTAACGGGTCCCGGTGCATCGTCTTTCCCGCTACTGCTGATTGCGCAACAGCAGCATCGGGCTGGTTTCCACCACGGCGCGGGTCCCGCGGTAGCCGGCTGCACCGATGAGCAGCGCGCCAACGACCGGGGTGATGAGCCAGAGCGGCCACTGGAAACGGTATTCCAGCTCCAGTACCTCGCTGTACAACAACCAGGCAAGGCATTCCGCACCCATGGCCGCCAGCAGGCCCGCCAGCGCGCCGAGCGCAGTGAACTCCGCCAGGTGTCCGGCGCGCAACTGCCGGCGGCTGCCGCCCAGCGCCCGCAACAGCGCGCCTTCATACAGCCGCTCATCCTGGCTGGATTGCAGGGCGGCAAACAACACGGCAAAGCCGGCCAGCAGGGTAAACACCAGTACGTACTCGACCGCCAGCGTCACCTGCCGGAAGATGCGGCCGACCTGTTCGATCAGGCGGTCCATCTCCAGCACCGTCACGGCCGGATAACGCGCCACCAGCTCGCGCAGCAACGGCTTGCCTGCCTTGTCCAGGTGGAAACTGGTCATCCAGGTCGCGGGGAACTGATCGATCACCTGCGGCGGAAACACCATGTAGAAGTTTGGCCGGAAGGATTCCCACTGCACGCTGCGGATGCTGGCCACCGTGGCGCTGAAACGCTGTGCGCCGACCGCGAAGTCGAGTTCATCATCCAGCTGGATGCCAATGCGCCGGGCGAGTTTCGCTTCCACCGATACCAGCGGCCTGCCGGTATCATCCGGCCGCCACCAGCGGCCAGCCTGGATGCGATTGTCGGCCTGCAGCGTGTGAGTCCAGGTCAGGTTGAGCTCGCGGTTGAGGGCATTGTCGCCGCGCACCTCCTTGGTCACGGCCTGGCGCACCGGGGTGCCGTTGATCGTCACCAGCCGGCCGCGCACCATGGGGTAGAGCTGCGCGGTCGCCACACCCGCCGCGTCCATGAAGGTCCGGAATGAGGCGACCTGCTCCGGCAGGATGTTGATGGCGAAGTGATTGGGTGCGTCGTCCGGTAACTGGCGCTGCCAGGTCGTCAGCAGGTCGGTGCGAACCAGTGCGACCACCGCCATCGTCATCAGCGTCAGGCCGAAGGCCATGATCTGGTTGATGCTGCTGCGCCTGCGCCGCCAGAGATTGTTGAGGCCAAAGCGCCATGCCACGCCCACGCGGGCATTGAGGCGGCGACTCAGCCACAACAGCAGCAGCGCCAGCAGGCTCAGTACGGCCGCCAGCGCCGCACCACCGGCCAGCACTGACAGCGTCATCGGCCAGCTGTCCGTGTAGCGCCACATCACGGCCACGATGGCGGCCAGTGCCGCCCCGTAGACCAGCCAGGCGCGGCTCGGCAGGGGTAACAGGTCACGCCGCAAAACGCGCAACGGCGGTACGTTTCTCAGACGCATGACCGGGGGCAGTGCAAAACCGGCCAGCGTGATCAGCCCGGTGGCGAAGCCGGCGAGCACCGGCCAGGCGCGCGGCGCCGCGGGCGTGGCCGGCAGGAAATCCGCCAGCAGGTAGAGCAGGCCATACTGGGCCAGCCAGCCGAGCAGGCAGCCGGCGGCCGCGGCAAGCAGGCCGATCACCAGCAGTTGCGGCAGGTACAGGCCGAGCAGGTCGCGCTGCGAGGCACCCATGCAGCGCAGCATGGCACTCATGTCGAAGTGCCGCTCGCTGTAGCGCCGCGCCGCCATCGCGACCGCGACGCCTGCCAGCACGATTGCCGCCAGTACCGCCAGGCCGAGGTAGCGTTCCGCGCGTTCCAGTGCCGAGCCGACGGCGCGGCGACCTTCCTTCACGCCGATCAGTTCATGGCTGGGTCCGAGGCGCGGCTCCAGCCACGACCGCAGTGTCGCGATCTTCTGCTCGTCGCCGGCAAACAGGTAGCGGTATTTAAGCCGGCTGCCGGGCTGCACCACCCCGGTGGCGGGGACATCCGCCAGGTGCATCAGCACGCGCGGTGCGACACCAAACGGATTGCCCACCTCGCCGGGTTCAAAGGTAATCACCCGGGTAATCCTGAGAGTATGGGTACCGACCTCGATGCGATCGCCGGTCTGCAGACCGAGGGCGCTGAGCAGGCGCGGTGCGACCCAGGCTTCGCCGGGACGGGGCAGGGTATCCGTTTCCGTATCGGCGGCGAACGGTGCGGCCGCGGTACGCATGCGCCCGCGCAAGGGGAAGCCGTCCTGCACCGCCTTGACGGCACAGAGCAGCAAGTCGTCACCCGCAACCACCACGCTGGTAAACGCAAGGGTCTCGCTGGCGGCGAGCCCGCTGGCGCGTGCCTGCTCGAGCCAGGCCGCATCGACCGGGCGCGGACTGGCCAGCACCAGGTCGGCACCGAGAAAGTCGGCCGACTGATTGGTCAGGCCGCGACCGAGCCGGTCGGTGAAAAAGCCGATCGCCGTGCTGGCCGCCACGGCAATCACCAGCGCCGCCACCAGGATGCGTTGTTCGCCGGCGTGCCAGTTGCGTGCCAGCAGCCGCATGGCCAGGCGCCAGCGGATCATGCGTGCTGCACCGTGCGCGCATCCCCGACCACCCGGCCGGACTCCAGCCGCACCAGGCGTTCGCAGCGCCCGGCCAGGTGCTCGTCGTGGGTCACCAGCACCAGGGTGGTGCCCTTGTCCCGGTTGAGCGCAAACAGCAGGTCGATGACCCGTTCACCCGTCTGGTTGTCGAGATTGCCGGTGGGCTCGTCCGCAAACAGGATGGCCGGCTCGGTGGCAAAGGCGCGCGCGATGGCCACGCGCTGCTGCTCGCCGCCGGAAAGCTGTTTCGGGTAATGCTGCAGGCGCGCCGCCAGTCCGACGCGCTCCAGCAGCCCGGCGGCATGTGCACGCGCATCCTGCTCGCCGGCCAGTTCCAGTGGCAGCATGACGTTCTCGAGCGCGGTCAGTCCGGCCAGCAGCTGGAACGACTGAAAGACGAAGCCCACCAGTTCGCCGCGCACCCGGGCGCGTCCATCCTCGTCCAGGTCATTGAGCCGGTAGTGAGATAAAAACACTTCGCCGCTTGAGGGCAGGTCCAGCCCGGCGAGCAGCCCCAGCAGGGTCGACTTGCCGGACCCGGAGACGCCGGCCACGGCGACCGTCTCGCGCGCCCCGATCTCGAGGTCGATACCGGCAAGGATCTCCAGCGTGCCGGCGGCCGTCGTCACGCGCTTGCCCAGGTTCCGGGCGGCAATCATGGTGGTATGCTTGGTGTCTGTCATGCTGAATCGAATCCTGCTCCTGCTGTGTTTGTTGCTGCCGACGGCAGCTTTCGCCCAGATCATACTGGTTGTCGGCGACAGTCTCAGTGCCGCCTATGGTATCCCGGTCGAACAGGGCTGGGTCAGCCTGCTGCAGCGGCGCATGGACAGCGGCGGCTATCCCTACCGGCTGGTCAATGCCAGCATCAGCGGCGACACCACTGCCAACGCCCGTGCGCGCCTGCCGGAAACGCTTGCCGAACAGTCACCGGCGGTGGTCATGCTGGCGCTGGGCGGCAACGATGGCCTGCGCGGCCTGTCGCTCAAGGCGATGAAAGCCAACCTGGCCACCATGATTGGCAGTGCCCGCGGCGCCGGCGCCCGCGTTTTGCTGATCGGCGTGCAGCTGCCGCCCAACTACGGGCCGCGCTACACGGAAAGCTTTCAGGCCATCTACCGGGAACTGGCCCGTGAATTCGACCTGACCCTGCTGCCGTCACTGGTCGATGGCATCGGTACCGAGCAGGCCCTGATGCAGGCCGACGGCATTCATCCGAATGTCGCGGCTCAACCACTGATTTGTGACCGCGTCTGGCAGGCGCTGTTCCCGTTGCTGCACAAACCCGCGGCAAAGGCCACTGCCGGATAGTACCCCGCAGTCCGCGTTACGCACAGCTGTGCCGGGACCGGCAGGTGTCTTCAGTGCAGCGTTATCCGGGATGAGCAGACACTGCATGCTGACAGTGTTTACCCCTGGCCAGCTGTCACCCTGTGCCCGGTTTGGCCTGTTAGCTGTACGACAGTGAGTAGCCTGGCTGAATGATCCCCGTTTCCGCCTTGATGCGGACGCGGTCTGCTCCTGCGGCGATCTGTATATGATGGATTTGCAGCGCCAGAAACTCATGCTGCGACAAGATAGTGAACTCTTCCCCCGTCCTGGAATATGATAGGCGCCCCGCGGGCCGGGCCCGTTTATCGATTGACAGAGAACCGCACCATGGCAGATTCAACCATCATCTACACCGAAACCGACGAAGCGCCGGCCCTGGCCACGTATTCGCTGTTGCCCGTTATCCAGGCCTTTACCCGGGCCGCGGGCGTGGTGGTGGAGACCCGGGACATTTCCCTGTCGGGTCGCATTATCGCAAACTTTCCCGACCGCCTGACCGATGCGCAACAGCTCGGTGATGCGCTGGCCGAGCTCGGCACGCTTGCCAAGACCCCGCAGGCGAACATCATCAAGCTGCCGAACATCAGCGCCTCGGTGCCGCAGTTGATGGAAGCGATCAGCGAGTTGCAGGAAAAGGGTTACGACATTCCCGATTATCCGCAAGAGCCGGCCAGTGATGAAGAAGCCGCGATCAGGTCACGTTATGCAAAGGTGCTGGGCAGTGCGGTGAACCCGGTCCTGCGTGAAGGCAACTCGGACCGCCGCGTGGCCGGTCCGGTCAAGGCCTATGCGAAAAAACACCCGCACCGCATGGGTGTATGGTCACCGGATTCCAGGTCACACGTGGCCTCCATGCAGGATGGTGACTTTTATTCCAGCGAGCAGTCGGCCGTGGTGGACGCGGCGGGCGATCTCACGATAACCCTGACAACCGAGTCGGCCGACACCCGGGTGCTGAAAGAGGCCGTGCCGGTGCTGGCGGGCGAGGTGGTCGATGCCGCGGTAATGAGCATCCGCAAGCTGCGCGTATTTTTTGCAGATGCCATGCAGGATGCCAGGGCACAGGGCCTGCTGCTGTCGCTGCACATGAAGGCCACCATGATGAAGGTCTCCGATCCGATCATCTTCGGCCATGCGGTCAGCGTGTATTACAGGGAGGTGTTCGACAAACACGCCACCACCTTTGACGAACTGGGCGTGGATACGCGCAATGGCCTGGGTGATGTGTATGCGAAGATCGCCGGACTGGCGGACGCGCAGCGCAACGAGATCGAGGCTGACCTGCAGGCGGTCTATGCCACCCGCCCGGAGCTGGCGATGGTGAACTCGGACAAGGGCATCACCAACCTGCATGTACCCAGCGACGTGATCGTGGATGCCTCGATGCCGGCCATGATTCGTTCGTCCGGCCAGATGTGGGGACCGGATGGCCAGCTGCATGACACCAAGGCGATGATCCCGGACCGGAACTATTCCGGTGTCTACCAGGCCGTGATCGGGTTTTGCAAACAGCACGGGGCGTTTGATGTGGCCACCATGGGCAATGTCAGCAATGTCGGCCTGATGGCGCAGAAGGCCGAGGAATACGGCTCGCACGACAAGACCTTCGAGATGCCGGCCGCCGGTGTGGTGTGCGTGGTCGACGCCACCGGCAACACGCTGCTGGAGCATCCGGTCGACAAGGGTGACATCTGGCGCATGTGCCAGACGAAGGATATCCCGATTCGCGACTGGGTGAAGCTGGCGGTCAGCCGTGCGCGCCTGACCGGCCAGCCGGCGGTGTTCTGGCTGGACAGCGAACGCGCACATGACGCCAACCTGATCAGCAAGGTCGAAACGTACCTGCAGGAGCATGATACCAGCGGACTGGAGATCCTGATCAAGTCGCCGGTGGAGGCCGTGCGCTATACGCTGGAGCGTGTGCGGGCCGGCAAGGACACCATCTCGGTCACCGGCAACGTGCTGCGTGATTATCTCACTGACCTGTTCCCGATCCTGGAGCTGGGCACCAGTGCCAAGATGCTCTCCATCGTGCCGCTGCTGGCCGGGGGCGGCCTGTTTGAGACCGGTGCGGGTGGTTCCGCGCCCAAGCTGGTGCAGCAGTTGCTGGAAGAGAATCACCTGCGCTGGGATTCGCTTGGTGAGTTTCTGGCGCTGGCCGTCTCACTGGAAGACCTGGCGCAAAAGACCGGCAATAACAGGATCCAGGTGCTGGCCGATGCGCTGAATACGGCCAACAGCGAATACCTCAACAACAACAAGTCACCTTCACGCAAGGCAGGTGAACTGGATAACCGCGGCAGCCACTTCTACCTGGCGCTGTACTGGGCGCAGGCGCTGGCCGCGCAGGACAGGGACGCGGACCTGCAGGCAGTGTTTGCACCGGTCGCAAAACAGTTGCTCGCAAACGAGGAACCCATCATCGACGAACTCAACCGGGTGCAGGGGGCGGCGGTGGATATCGGCGGCTATTACCGCCCGGAACGGGCGAAGGCGGCAAGCGTGATGCGCCCCAGCGAGACGTTGAACAGGCTGATTGACAGTCTGTAAAGGGTGTCCGGAATAAAAGAGAATCGGGGGTATTCACTGCTTATATCGGGAAATACAGGCTCTGTCGCCTGTTTCTGCCATATGAGTAGTCTGATCCCGTCTCTGCCGTCAAATATTGCTTGTTTGTTCTGATAAGATATTTGATATCTCTCAGGCAGCCCGGCTTAACCCGCCAGACATGGAAGCGATGTGAACGACGTGACATCAAGGTCAGCAACTCTGCTGATTTATTGCCCTGATCAGAAGGGCATCGTGATATCAATTACCGAATTCATCTACAAGAATGGCGGCAATATTCTGTATCTGGCCCAGCATGTGGATGCGGAGCGACAGGTGTTTTTCATGCGTATTGAATGGGACCTGGATGACTTTGCCATCGATGAAGGGAAGATCGGCGAATACTTTGCAACCCTGGTTGCAGATCGTTTCTCGATGAACTGGCGGCTGCACTTCTCGAATGAAGTACCGCGCATGGCGCTGTTCGTATCCAAACTGTCACACTGCTTCTACGATATCCTGGCCCGCTACGAAGCAGGCGAATGGCAGGTCGAGATCCCCCTGATAATCAGCAACCATGCCGACATGCGGACCGCTGCCGGGCGTCTGGGTATCGAATATATACACCTGCCGGTCACCCGGGAAAACAGGGCGGAACAGGAGCGTAAACAGCTTGAATTGTTGCAGCAGCACCGGATTGATTTCATCGTGCTGGCACGATACATGCAGATCCTGAGTGACGATTTCATCAACAACTACCCTGATCGGATAATCAATATCCATCATTCCTTTCTGCCGGCATTTCCCGGAGCCCGGCCCTATCATTCCGCACATGAACGGGGTGTGAAGATAATTGGCGCCACCAGCCATTATGCCAATGCTGAACTGGATGCGGGGCCGATTATCGAGCAGGATGTCGTGCGCGTCAGTCACGAGGATTCGGTCGAGGACATGGTCCGCAAGGGGCGCGATCTCGAGAAGATCGTGCTGGCCCGCGCCATTTGGCACCATCTGCAACACAACATACTGGTTTACGAAAACCGCACCGTTGTGTTCGAATAAGTTTGAAAAAGGGCCAGGTCCCGAAAAATATAAGGGTGTCGGAGCACCTTTGCTGCCTGTGATTGGGGAAAATATGCCCTGACACTTTTTCCTTTGCCGTAGATTTCGCAGTGTGCCAGGGCTGCCTGGAGTGAAAACGGCTGTTCAAGGGCCGCGGACCCCGGAAAAAAGGGCGTCTAGATCTTCTATACTCAAACCTGGGCCGAACCTGACAATACAATCTGGGCGGGCCTCGTTCACCTTGGCCAGGTGCGGACAGTAACGGCCGGGACCGATTTCACCAGTCTGAAGGGTATGTATTACCAGCGTGGGCAATGATATGTCATTTGATTTCGCCAATCGCCTGGTTTCAGCTATTCGCGCGCATCGCGAGGACCAGGAGATTTCAGTGGATCGGTTGGCCGCGGATGCCGGCCTGCAGGCAGCCACCATCCGCCTCGTCGAGAATGGTCAGACCAGCCCATCGCTCCCGGTGCTGATCGCGATGACGACCGCCCTGGATATCTCTCTGGGTGATCTCGCTACCGGGTTGGGTGCTGAGACAAAGACCATGCAAGCTGCCTTGCACCCATACGTCGATCCAATGCTCGAGAGACTCATAGCCATCGGATCGGCGACACGGTTCGCATTTGTAGTCACCGATGAGGCGCGCAAACTCATGTTTGCCAACAGGGCCCTCACGGATCTTTGTGGACACAGCCTCGAGGAGCTTCTAGGGAACAGTCTCGGCGAGATCCTGCAAGGGAATGAAACGAACCCGCACGTCGTCGCGTCCGTCAGTGAACAATTGCGGCGGCTTACACCGTTTTCTTTTGCAATAACCAACTACCATCGTAATGGAACCAGGTATATCGCGGGAGTCTATGTCCTTCCGGTGACCCATCCCTTGTCCGAACGGACCTGCTTTGTGGGTCTCGAGCGCGAGCTGATAGAGGGAGAAGAGCCGCTGGCTGACGGGCAGTTCGCGGATTCGGTTTATTCGTTACACCTCGCGGTTGAGGAGTATCTCAACGAATGTGTCCAGTTAAAGGGTGCCTGAGTACATTTACCGCCTGAATTCCCCAAACTCTGCCTACAGACATATTTAATGTAGCAGATTTGCTGTTAATACAGCGCAAGGCACTGGGGGCAGTCAGCTTCTAGCACTATCTCATTCGATAGTTCTATCTACCCGAAAGTGGCCGGTAGTCCGACCCTTGCAGCTCATTCCCCGGCGGCAGCGGCATCGATGAACCACAGCGCGGGGCCGGCCATGGCGACCGGCAGTTGCACGCCGGCCTGTACGCGTTGCAGTGCATCGTGTTTGTCCTGTCCGGCAACCAGCACGACGCGTTCGGCCGCGGCGCGCAGCGTGACCAGTCCCAGTGATACGCGCTCTGGCGGCGGTTTCGGGGCAGCGTGCACCGGCACTGCCGGGCGGGTGTCGGCAAGGGCGGCATTGCCGGGGAACAGACTGGCGGTGTGGCCATCCTCCCCCATGCCGAGCACGACGATTTCCAGCGGGCCCGCCGCTTCCAGCTCCAGGCTATACAGTAACGCCGCCTGTTCCGGGCCCAGTTCGGCGGCCATCGGGTGCCGGTTGCCCACAGGTGCATCGATCCTCGACCACAACTGCTGCTCCAGCATGACGTCGTTGCGCCCCGCATGACCTGCCGGGTAGCAGCGCTCGTCACCGAGGTACCAGTGCACGCGCTCCCAGGGGAGCGCTGCCTCTGCCAGCAGCGCCAGGCAGCGCGCCGGCGTTGTGCCACCCGGCAGGGCGACACGGCAGAGCGCCTGCCTGTCGAGGTGCGCGTGGATGCGTCCGGCAAGGTGGCCGGCCGCGGCCCGGGCGAGGGCTTCAGCAGCGTCGAAGTGCCGGAACTCGGGCATGCTGCAGCGTTGTCAGGTCGGGCGGTGCCAGCCGCCGACACAGTCCCGGGTAAGTGTGTCCATGGCCGGTATGTCCCAGGTCCCGGCACGGTAGCGCTCGATGGAGAAACGGCCCTTCCAGGCTGACAGGATAGGCTCGACGATCTCCCACGATTCCTCCACCTCGTCAGCACGCGAGAACAGGGTGGAGTCACCGGTGAGTACGTCGTGCATCAGGATTTCGTAGGCATCGGCAACCGCGGCGGCGTCGTTGGCGTAGGGTGCCCGCATCACGAGGCGCTGGATGTCGGTGGTCAGTCCCGGCATTTTCGCATTCATGCGCAGCACCACGCCGCCCTCGGGCTGCAGCCGGAACACCAGAGCGTTGGCGGCGGGGATGGATGCATGGTTGTCGAACAGGTTGAAGGGCGGCTTGCGGAAACGGATCATGACCTCGGAGGCCTTTTTCTCCAGCCGCTTGCCGGTCCAGAGGGTGAAGGGCACGCCCTGCCAGCGCCAGTTGTCGATGTGGAAGCGCACCGCCGCGAAGGTCTCGGTCGCCGAGTCCGGCGACACGTCGTCCTCCCTGACGTAGGCCTGCACGTCGTCGCCGTTGACGTGGCCGGAGGCGTACTGTGCTGCAACGCTGTGAGTGCCCACATCCTGCGGTCTGAAACGGCGCAGGGCACGCAGCACCTTCATCTTCTCGTCGCGCACGGCGTTGGCGGTGAACTCGACCGGCGGCTCCATGGCGACCAGCGTCATCAGCTGCATCAGGTGACTCTGGATCATGTCGCGCAGCGCGCCGGAATGCTCGTAGTATTTCGCCCGGTACTCGATACCCAGGGTCTCGGCCACAGAGATCTGGATGTTATCGATATAGTTGCGGTTCCAGAGCGGCTCCATGATGCTGTTGGCAAACCGGAAGACGAGCAGGTTCTGCACGCTTTCCTTGCCCAGGTAGTGGTCGATGCGGTAGATCTGTGACTCGTCGATGACCGCTTGCAGCTCGCGGTTCAGTGCGCGGGCCGAGGCGAGGTCCATGCCGAAGGGCTTTTCGATGACGATGCGCCGGTAGCCCTCGTCTTCTGCGGTCAGTCCTGCCCGGTTCAGACCGGTGACCGTCTTGCCGTACCAGCCGGGCGGGATGGCGCAGTAGAACATGGCGTTTTTCATGCCACCCAGCTGTTCCAGGGACTCGGCCAGCCGACCATAGGTGGACTCGTCATCCAGGTCGCCGGGCACAATTTTCAGTCGTGCGGCAAAGGCCTGCCATTGCTGGTCGTCCATGCCGTCGGCGTTGGAGAATTCCAGCAGGCCATCGCGCACCAGCTGCAGCCACTCGCCATGATCCATGTCCCTGACGACACCGATGATCCGGCTGTCCGGATGGACCAGGCCGCAGTCGAGCATGCGCACCAGCGCCGGCATCAGCTTGCGCTTGGTCAGATCGCCGGTCGCGCCGAAGATGACGATGTTGGTCGGCGCGGAGGTTTCCGTGCAGTGCAGCCGTTCGTTTTGTGTGCTCATGAGTCGCTGCACCCGCCGTCGGTCTGCCTGATGCGGTGGCCGCCGAAGCCGGTGCGCACGGTGTTCAGGGATGGAGCCTGGCGGCTGCAATAGCGCATCTGCAGCGCCAGCACCGGTGTCGGCACGGTGCAGTCGATGGCATCGTGTACCGGCCAGCGGCCCTTGTGGGCCATGTTGACGTCGCGGTCGGCACCGGCCGGGCGCCGCGCCATGTTGGCGCCCCTCTTTCCGAAACCGGTCATGGCGAGTTTCATGGGTATGTCCTGTATTGGTTGACTGAAGCGTGCATGTGTCTGTATCCCGCTATGCCCGGGTCCGGGCTGGCCGATGTCGGACGCCCTGTCCCGGCGGCGGGAACGTATGATTCTGCCAGCAATGGAACGGATGATAATGCCGCATGATAACAGCTTCAATCCGGGACGGCTTTTTCGCCGGCGCTCCGGCGCCGGTCAGTCAGGCCGGGTGTTCCACGGTCCGCTTGCCGGTTGTATCCGGTTTCCGTATGAACGGACGCGGCCGTTCCCGGTTCGTCTCAGGTGAGTTAATATCGGGTGCCCATCAATACGGAATGAAGCAGCGGCGTGTAAATGATTCGCGATGTCCGTGAAATCGTGATGATTCAGATGGCCAGTACAAATCGTCAGGCTGGTTCATATGCCAGTGGCCTGATATGGGCAAATTCAAAAGAAAGCTGACCAGGCTGGTTGAACGCGGGTATTCACCCGAAGAAGATTTGCTGAAATACGAAGGTCCCGGGAGATATAAATGCCATGACGAACAACGCTGAAGACAGAGTTTCAAAATTCTACAATACCGTGGGCTGGGAAACGGAAGGGGAGATTACCGAAGATGCAAAAATATGGGAGGACCTGCGAGAGCATGCCAGGGAATATGTCAGCAAATGCCGGCTGAGGGTGTTAAGACATATACCGGAAAGTGGCGAGAATATACTCGACATGGCATCCGGCCCCATACAGTACAAAGAGTATTTGCAGTATTCAATGAATTTCACGAAGAGGTATTGCGTTGATTTATCCTCGACTGCGCTGGAAAGTGCAAAAAATAAAATAGGAGATCACGGAGTTTTCCTGCACGGCAGTTTTTTTGATCTCCCCCTGGAGGATAATTTTTTCGATTGCGCAGTGAGCCTGCATACCATCTACCATATGGACAAGGACAGGCAGGAAGAGGCAGTGCGCAAGTTAATCAGGGTTACCAAACCGGGAAAACCGGTCATTGTCGTTTACAGCAATCCGGATACAATCGTGTCCTCGTTAATGTCGTCGTTGCCGCTCCGCGCAATCAGGAAAGCAGGAGATTTTCTGAAAAAACCTGCGGAAGAAAAGAAGGAAGAACAGGGCGAGAGCCTGTATTTTCACCCGCATCCTGTTGAATGGTGGAACAGGTTCAGTGACGTTGCCGGCATAAAAATCCTGCCCTGGCGTTCGTTCAGCTCGACAACCCAGAAAAGACTCATACCGGATAACAAGACAGGCGGCATGATGTTCAATCTGCTGTTCAAACTCGAAGAGCGTTACCCCGCTTTTTTTGTAAAGCATTTCAAGTACCCGATGATAATACTTACAAAAAAACAAAACTGACGAGGCGCCGCACTGGACGACAATGCCGCTGCGCATCATTATCGCCGGTTGGTCACGCCTGGAACCGGGTATTCCGGGCCGGCCCATCAACAATTCCGCGGATAGCCCTCTTCAGGGACATCCATGATGCGATTTCAATCTGTTGTTCAGGTCCGTCACGCTTGTGTCGCAGCCGGCCTGTTCAGCTCATTCAGTCAGGCAGGGCCCCATGCTCAACCCAGAGGCGCAGGACCTCGACCTCCTCGCTGCTGAGTGGTTGTCTCCCGTGCGGCATAAGCGTCGATGGATCGGCCCGGCCTTCCACCAGCATGTTGAGTATGCTGTGCCGGCTGTCTCCGGGCACGATAACAGGACCATAGATGGTGCCGCGCATAAGATCTGCATAAGTGGCCATGCTCAGGCCGACTTTTACATAGCCCTTGCCTGCAGGCTTGCTATGGCACTCTATGCAGTTCGCCAGCAGGATTGGACGCACATCATCCCGAAAACTGACCTTCCGCTGCTCCCTGATGCAACCGGTTGTCAGCAGCGCAAGCAGCACAATACCTGTCATATAAATTCGCAAAGCCGCGCTCCTGTGTAATCCTGCGCAATAGGCGCTATTCAGATGTCTCGATATTGCTGTCGTGAACCTGCGCTATGCGTTCAATATTGTCGAGGCTCGATAAAACTTCCTTCTTCAGCTTCTGTTTGACAACGAGGGTCCCGATCAGCGGTGGCACAAAAAAATCCGGCTCAAGGCTCAGTATATAAATCAGGCGGGTACGTTTCCCCATTGGATGTATTTGCCAGATGGTTAGACCGGACTTTACATTGCTCAGCTCGGGCACAACCAGGGAGTATATATCACCCGATTCGAGCTCTCTTACTTCCTCCACCCGATGCAATTCCTTGCAGAAAATCATGATGCAGTCGTTGATCACCGTTCTTACCCGGATCACCGAATCATCGGGCGCGTCCAGAACCTCCGAATCGATGATAGAGGGATTGATGCGGTAAATATGAACATAATCGGTCACCACCTTGTGGACATTCTCGGGCGAGGCATCGAGAATAATCTCCAGCCTGAGTTGATACACGCCCTGATTCTGGTCCAGTGCAAGGTGGACAAGCTCTGCTGCACTCAGCTGTGTGAAAGGCAGGCAATAACTCGCCAGTACAATGAAGGCAGGGATAATCTTGCTGGCGGATCGCAACGCATGACACTGCCGGAAGAACATCTGTATCCCTCCCAACACAGCAGTACATAGGCTGTAGTCTAGTACACCGGTGATGACGCGCCATGTGGAAACTGTTTGCCTTGCAAGATACTGGCAAGAGTAGATAAAAAATAAGTTAACGTTAGCGGGTAGATGGCCTGGGTGGGATCAACGATACTTTTTTGGTGCCTGGGCTGGAAGCATTCTTATGGGCGCGAGTTGTCGAAGTTACTGATGTTCGCGGTATTTTCATTGCTTTCCCTGCAAATGGAGAATGCGGGCGACGATAAAAATCGACAGGATAATGAATCCGAGCGGGTAGGGCAGCAGGCCTGACAAGAATGCCGCCACACTTGCCAGCAACAAAACAATCAATACAACAAGAATCCGGTCCGGGTGCATGGTTAACAGAACAAGGTCGGGGGACACTCAATTCCGGGGACGGTGTAAATCATATGCCGTTACCGCCCGGCTAGAGTTCCAGCGGTTTGACCGGTGCCTCCATCCACGACGTGTCATTTTGCCAGTCGAATTCGGGGTCGTCGATGAACAGCTCGACCTCGTTACCGTCCGGGTCGCGCAGGTACAGGCTCCGGCTGATGGTGTGGTCTGCCCGGCCGTCGATGCTGTAGCCGAGTTTTTCTATACGGTCACGGGCATCCCTGAGGTCATCCAGCCGGTCGCCGATCTTCCAGCCAACGTGATACAGGCCGATGCGTTTACCCGCCAGCGGGCCTGTCGCATCGCCCACCTCGATCAGCAGCAGTTCATGGTGCGTGCGCCCCCCCGTGAGCAGGGCAGCGCGGCCATTGAAGATCGTGCCGCTGACCGGGAGACCCACTACACCGGAATAGAATTTCAGCGAGGCTTGCAGGTCTCTGACGTAATACACCACATGGCCCAGTTCGGTCATAGAGTTTCCCCGCTATCCATGGTCAGCGCCCTTGTTCATTCCAGTCATTAATGTACAAGCAACCAGCCGGCTAAAAAAGGGTAGCGACTGTTTTTTGCATTTTTCCCATGCCAATTGTGCGGTTAGGCATGGCCAGACCCGGTTGTTGATTTATACTAATCAACCATGAGCGGCGTTGATCCCTACAGTTACATGCACCAGCTGTCGATGCGTCTGGATAACCTGACCGACAGGGATGAGATCGAGGAGGCCCTGGACGAAATCGAATACCTGTTCGAGGTCATTCCTCCGGAAATGCAGGACAATGCCGAACAACTGATTAGCCTGCTGCGCGAAAAGCTGAAGGCCGCCGACCGGTAAAACGGGGGTGGTTGTCATGCAGGCCAGACAGCAAAACAGAAAAATTCGGGAAATTCAGAATATGAAAACAGTCGTATCGATCACCTTGTTGACCGCTTGCCTGCTGGGCAGTCGTTTTGCAGGCGCCCATGACGAGCCGCAGGATAACAGCGGGTGGTGGGACAGCGCCTGGTGGAACGACAGCCAGATCGAGGTGCCGGAAAATCACACCATCACCACCGAGTGGACCAGTTATGTCAGCGGTGATGTGGACATCCCGGCACTGGTGGCGCGGCCGGACGATGACAAGCCATACCCGGCGGTGCTGTTCGTGCACGGCCGGCGCGGGCTGGGTGACTGGGTGCAGCGTCTGGTGCGGCGGGTGGCGGCACGCGGCTTCGTGGTGCTGGCGCCGGATATCTATGCTGCGCATTTCATCGGTACGCACCCGATCGAGCATGACTACGAACTGGAGAAGGATGTCGATGCGGCCGTGGACGTGTTGCTCGCGCGCGATGACATCAGTACAAACCGCGCCTGCCTCTACTCGCACACCCGCGGCGGCTACTACAGCCTGAAGGTGGCGACGACCTTCAGGCGGCAGGAGAAGGACATTGCCTGTTACGTTTCCTATTACCCCCACCTGCAGGACCCGAATGCACCCGAGCCCATGCAGGTCTACGGCTATGCGCCGGAGATCGATCGGCTCACCCTGCCGATGCTGGTGTTCATCGGCGACGAGGAGCAGTACCAGCGCCGGCGCGTGATCGAGACCAGTATCCAGGTGATGCGGGACAAGGGTCGCGTGGCGCAGCTGGTGATCTATCCCGGCATCGGGCGCGGTTTCGATTTCCGGCCCGAGAACGTACGCACCTTCGCCGATGACCTGGCCTCGAAAGACGCGGTGCAGCGGGCGGCGCGTTTCATGCGCGCACAGCTGGCAAAGCCGGCGGTGACCGCGTCCGCCGGAGAGCCATTGACCGGCGAGGCGCTGTACAACAGCGACAAGGCACCCGACTCGGTGCTCTACGACCTGCCACAGGAGGTCATACCCGGCGTGTGGTCGGCCATCGGCGCCACCGCGCCGGGCACCTACGCCAATTCCGGACACAACAACAACCTGTCATTCGTGGTGACGTCTGCCGGCGTCCTGGTGGTGAATGCCGGCGACAACTACCAGCTGGCGAAGGCCCTGCACGAGGAAATCAAAAAGGTCACCGACCAGCCGGTGAAATACGTGGTGCTGGAGAACGGCCAGGGCCATGCGATGCTGGGTTCAAGCTACTGGCAGGAGCAGGGTGTACCGGTGATTGCGCATGTCGATGCCAGGCACGAGATCGAGGAACAGTCGCATGCGCTGCTGGAGGTGATGCAGAAGCGGGTCAAGGAGAAGGCCGCGGGCACGCAGGTCATGCTGCCGGACGAGACCTTTACCGACAAGAAGGTCATCGAACTGGGCGGCGAGCGTATCGAGCTGCTGAATCTCGGTCCGGCGCACAGTCCGGGCGACATCATCGTCTGGCTGCCGTCCCGCAAGCTGGTGATCTCGGGCGACATGGCCTTTCACCAGCGCATGCTGCCGCTGTTCGAGCATACCGATTCCGCTGCCTGGATCGAGACCTGGGACAAGTTCGAGGCGCTGGGGGCCGAGGTGGTGATCCCGGGGCATGGCGGGCCAACCGACATGGCGACGGTGCGCAAGTACACCCGCGACTACCTGGCCTATTTACGCGAGAAAGTGGGCGAGGTGATCGACAACGGCGGTACGCTGCAGGACGCCTACGAGATCGACCAGTCGCCGTACATGCACCTGCCGACGGCGGAGTTCCTTGCCAGGCGCAATGCGGGGCAGGTGTTTCAGAGTATGGAGTTCGAGTTCTAGATTTATTCGCGCACGCGGTGCGCTCCTGCAGGCGTGTCAATTGGGGCAGGAGCGCGGGAACCCTTCGCGGACAACGTCCGCTCCTACAGGTATGTCAATTGGGGGCAGGAGCGCGGGAACGCGCGAACCGTTCGCGGACAACGTCCGCTCCTGCAGGTGTTTCCATTGGCGTAGGAGCGCAGGAATGCGCGAACCCTTCGCGGACAACGTCCGCTCCTACAGGTATGTCAATTGGGGTAGGAGCGCGGGAACGCGCGAATCACGTGCGTGAAAAAAATGCTCGCGTCATTCCTGCCTGCCAGACGTCGGGAACACCCACAGGGTCAGCGCATACAGTGCCAGTGCCGCGGCGATCACCGTGGAGAAGCCGAAGTGAATGGCAAGCAGGGTAGCCAGCACGGCACTGATCACGGAGGCGCAGCCGTTGATCGACCATGCCCACGGGATCAGGCCCGGCGTGTACTCTGCCAGGCGTCCGAGTCCCAGCGGGAAGGGCATGCCCATGAAAAATGCCAGCGGTGCGATGAGGGTGACGCAGATCAGGATGCGCAGCCCGTCGGGCAATATCGCCAGCTGCGCCAGCAGCACATCGAGTGACAGCAGATAGAGCGTGCCGAGTATCACGATGCCGGTGACGGCCTGGCTCAGCAGCCGGTTGCGGTTGCCTGGCGGGGTGCGTCCCAGCCAGGCACTGCCCAGCCCGGAAAAGACCAGGAAGCTGCTGAGTACCACGGCAATTGCATACAGCGGGTGGTGCAGAAACAGCAGGAACTTCTGTATGAAGGCGATCTCGATGAACAGGAAGGCCAGTCCGAGGATGAAGAAATAGCCCATGACCCTGGCCCGGCTGATGCCCTGGCTCGCCCGCCTGTTGCGGCGCTGGTACAGCCAGATCGGCAACAGGATCAGCAGCAGGCTGGCAATCACCGCCTGTGCCAGCGTGGCCACCAGTACCAGGTAGCCGGCATCGGCCAGTGCTGCGCCACCGCGCCCACGCAGTTGCAATACCTCTCCCAGGGTCCGCCATTTAAAGAAGTGGAAGAAATAGGGCTGGTCGTCACTGGCCGGTTGCAGGTTGAACTTGTAGTCATCCAGGAAACGCGCACGCTGTTCGCCGAGCAGTGCGTGGGTGGCGGCAAAGAACCAGGGTTCCCGCAGGCGGTTGTAGCGGTTGCTTTCCTCGCGCGTAATACCCGGGTAGAAGGCCACGTCAAAGGAACGCGCCTTGCAGAAGGCACGCACCCGCTCAAGGTCGCGGGCGCTGACGAGTCCGTTCTTGACCAGCAGGGTGCTGGTTTGCCAGCTGCGTATCAGGATGAGCTGTTGTCCCGGGTTCTCGACGCCATGGGCGCGCAGGGCATCGACTGCGGTTGCAAACAGCTTCAGTGTGTCGCGTGGCGGCAGTTTTATCCAGCGGGTGATAGAGAGAAAGCCGTCCGGCGACAGTTTCTGCAGGAAGCCGGCCAGTGCCTCAGTCGTATACAGGTGGTTTTCGCTCAGCGCATACTGTCCCGAGGCCGAGGCGCTGAAGGAATCCAGCAGCGAGATCTGGATAAGATCATAGTTGCCCGGGCTGCCGGTGGTAAAACTGCGCGCCTCGCCAATGTGCAGCGTGACGCCCGGCTGCCCATAGAGTTGTCCGGCGAAGTCGGCATAATCCCTGGCTACCAATCCGGCAAACTGCGGATTCAGTTCAACGGCATCGATGTTTGCCGCCTGGTGGTAAAGGGCCTGTAACACGTCGGCGCCGCCACCGGCACCGAGTATCAGTCCGCGATCAACCGGCCGCAGATGGTAGGGCAGTGCCGAGGTCAGCTGGTCGAGATGCACCAGTGTCTCGCGGTCACCGTTATAGCGAGTGATAACGGACAGCCCGTCGCCATCGGTGAAGACGCCCAGCTGGGCGGGTGGTTCGGTGGTGGCATGCAGGCTCAGGCCGGGTGCATGGCGCAGCGGGATGGTCGGGCTCTCCACCACGCTCAGCAGGCCCAGCGGGCTGGAGCGCTGCGCGATCACACGGGTACCGCTGATGCGCAATGTCTGGCTCAGGCCCTTGTAGGGTGACATTTCCAGTCTTCCCCAGCTGTCGGGCAGTATCAGCAGTACCGCGATCAGTGGCAATAACAGCAAGGCCATGGTCACTCTTTGCCGCAGTTCCGCGCAGGCAATCAGGGCAGCACAGACTCCCAGCAGCCCGAGCACCGTCAGTGCCTGCACGGGCAGGACTGCAAACAGCAGCAGCAGGATACCGATACTGCCCAGGCCTGCACCGATCAGGTCGGCCGCATAGATGCGCGGCAGGCGGGCCTGGTAGCGAATCAGTGCCAGCCCGATGGCGTTGGCGGCAAAGAAAAACGGCACGGCGAGCAACAGGTAGGTACACAGCAGCCAGATGGACTGCCGCGCATCCCACAGCATCTCCTCGGTATTGAAGGGGATGTTTTGCGCGAGCAGGAAGCAGCCGACCGAACTGATGCCGAACAGGGCAAGGTTGATGAGGTAACTGGCCGCGAATCGCTGCAACAGGGGGCGCTGCAGCAGAATGAGGAAGGCGCCGCTGACACCGTAGCCGAGCAGCGCCAGGCTGATCATCATATAGGCGAAGTGGTGCCACTGGATGACCGAGAACAGGCGCATGAGCAGCACTTCGTAGGCAAGCGCCGTCGCCGAAACGAGGGCAATGGACAGCACCGGGAGGCGTTGCCGGTCGGATGATTGCTGCAGGCTAATCGTGTCCCCCGGTGAGCGGGACAAACCTGACGGGCAGGATTTGCCGGGTGACGAGTTGTCCGTCCGGTTCTTTACTGACCAGCACCAGTTGCTGGGTGAGGAAGCGGCTGCCGACCGGGACGACCATGACGCCGCCGGGTTTGAGTTGCTTGATCAGCGGCGGCGGGATGTGACTGGCGGCGGCCGTGACCACGATGGCGTCGAACGGTGCGTGTTCTTCCCAGCCATAATAGCCGTCGCCGATACGCACCGTGACATTGTCATGCCCCTGTTGTTCCAGACGCTCTTCCGCCTGCTTGCCCAGCGCCTCGATGATCTCGATGCTGTAGACCTGCCCGGCAAGTTCGGCCAGTATGGCTGCCTGGTAGCCCGAGCCGGTGCCGATTTCCAGTATCCGGTCACCCGGCTGCGGCTTGATCAGGTCGGTCATCAGGGCAACGATGTAGGGTTGCGATATCGTCTGCCCGTGGCCGATGGGTAGCGGCCGGTTGGTGTAGGCAAGCGAACGATAGGCCGCAGGGACGAACTCGTGCCGGGGTACGCCGGCGATGGCCGTCATCACGCGCGGGTCCAGTTCCTCCTTGTCGAGGTACAGGCTGGTATCGCGCACCGACTGTTCGATTTCTTCGACCAGGTGCTGGCGGTCCCGTGCGTACTCGTCAGCCGCCAATGCCGCTATCGGCAACAGCAGCAGCGCAATGTAAATCCGCAACAGTGTTTTCCAGTCCAAGGTGTTCGTCCCTGTCATGACCCGGTTGTAATGCCAAGTGTAGACGATGTCAGGCATCCACCGATACCGCGGCAGCTGCCCCGGTCCAGCCGATTACTCTATACTGGCCTGTGTATGGTCAGCCGAAGCGTCATTTTGCTTGTTGCGATATTTTCAGGCATGTCCTGTGCGACCCGGGAGACTGTCGATATGAAGCTGGAGCAGAGCGTCTGCGGGTTGAAGGAGCCACTGGTATTCTGGCTGTGGAGCAATATGGCCGGCAGTCCGGATGCAAACCGGCTGGCCGGGTTGCGCAACGTCGAGGACATCGATTTCGAAACGAAGGACGCACGGGTCCTGCGCGGCTATAAATTGAAGGCGACCGACGGCAATGGTCAGCTGACTGCGCCCGGGGGCTACCTGCTCATCATGCAGGGTAATGCCATCCTGGCGGACCAGATCATCGGCGACTTTGCTGCGTTCGCATCCAGCGGACTGGATGTGTATGCCTATGACTATCGCGGCTATGGCCGCTCCGGCGGCAGACCGCGACTGAAGGCCATTATCAGTGACTATGTGGAGCTGCTGGCGGCACTGGATGCCCGCGATTATGCGCAGCACTTTGTCTATGCCATGTCGTTCGGCGGGATCGTGTTGCTGGATGGTTTCGATTTACACGGACGACTCGATCGCCTCATTGTCGATTCGTCGCCGGGGCGCCTGTCGGACTACGGCTGCCCGTCTGCGTACGATCCCGTCAATCACCTGCCGGCGGATTGCAGCCAGTGTCTGTTTATCACGGGCGCAAAGGACCGGGTCGTCACAGGTTCCATGTCACGGGCGCTGGTGGACACGGCCCGCCAGCGCGGTGCGGCGGTGTTGCACGATGCGCAATTCGGCCACCCGTTCATGGACCATGACCTGTCGATCCATCGCCGGCGCCTGCAGGTCATCGAAAACTATCTGCTTCACAACCGGGAACCATAAACAGTCCACTGGCTGGCCGATCACCTGATCGCTCAGCCATCAGCTCCATGGACTTCCGCTATCCACTGGTAAGGGTGGATTATTTCCGCGCCCCGGGGCGGGTGGCGCCGGTGACGCCGGCCGTCAGGGTGAAGCGCATCGCCTCTTCCATGTTCATGTCGAGCGGGCGGATCGCGCTGCGCGGCATCAGCACGGCATAGCCGCCGATCATGTAACTGAGCGGCAGGTAGACCAGCACGCTGTCCTCGTCGCGAAAGTCCTGCGGCAGGCTGTGAAAGTCGGCCTGCGTGACGAAACCGATCACTTGCATGCCGGTATTGCCGAAGGTGACGGCCACCACCTGGTCGAATTCCTTTTTCGCGGACGGCGAAAAATAATTCAGGAAGTCGCGCAGGGCGGGGTAGATCGATTTGATCACCGGGGTATGGTAGAGCAGGGATTCGCCCATCTCGAACAGCCGTTGCACCAGGTAGGCATGCATCAACAGCCCGATGGCGAAGGCCGCGGCCAGTCCGGCCGCCATGCCCATGCCGGGCCGGTACAGGTCTTCCGGCAGCCAGATACGGATCAGGTCACCCAGCATGGCCTCCGCCGAGATCACGAACCAGTAGAGCAGGTAAAGTGTCAGCAGGACCGGCAGGATGGTGACCAGCCCGGTAAGGATATGTTTACCTATGAATCTCAGCATCTGCGTGGCCTCCAGGATTCGGTGGGGCCAGCATACACGCAGAGGCCAGTGATCGGGAGCGCCACTGAAGGAAAATGCGCTGACTGGAAATTGCCGGCGCCTGTACAAAACAAACCCCGCCGGTAGCGGGGTCTGCGGATACTGACTGGTCCGGATATCTCCGGCGTTACACCCTTTTACGCTAGGGCACGCGTGCAACGAGCGTCGGTGCCGAACGGGATTGCAGGCTCAGGAGGTCCGCGGAGAGTTCCTGTATGTCGGTGCTGACGCTGGCGAGTTCGCTCCTCGCCTGCTCGTAGCGGGCCTTTTTAAAGCCGGCATACAGCAGTCCGCCTGGCATAATAGCCGTGATAACGGCATCGCGGCCATCCGGTTTCTTGTCCGCGACCATCTGCACGAGTGCCTGCTTGTGCTTGATCAACTGGCTGCGCAGTCTCACGACCTGTTCGATGAGTGCTTCACGGTCGACAGCCGGTAACTGGATGGTGAATTGATGGGTGTTGGACGCCGGCGCCAGTGTTTGTTCTGCGTGTGCAGACTGCAACATGAATGTTTGAAGGAGGAATGCGAACGTCATATGCAGTCTGTACGGTGTGCGGGTCATGGCGGCTCCGTTGCGTGTCCGGGTTTGTTTGGGTAATTCAGTTAACAATAACATGTTTTAATAAAGTCTGTTTATAGGCATTATAAATACAGTCATTAGTTTACATGTTCATATGCGAATGAAAATACCAAGCAAAATGAACAGTGTTCTGATTCAAAAATTGAAAACATTTTTAATCATTTGAATTTTCATCACTTGGTGTGATTTCCTTTACGACTATTTGATGAAACGCCTAACAGGAGCAGACACCCATGAATCCAGTCATGTCAGTTGAATTTACGGTAAAGGCCGCGGACGGTGAATTCAAGGAGGAGAGCGTGGCGATCCACAATCCCGAAGAGCTGTTCGCATTTGTCGCCCCCGGCGGTGGCTGCGAGCAGATTCCTGCCGAGGTGGGCGAGATCAATATGATATTTCTGAAACCCCCTCATGCGAATGTCAGCAACCCGGTTGCGGACATCCCCGCGACCCTGCAGCTGGGCATGGTGTTTTTCACCGGCCCCCTGGCAGAGATTGTCCAGACGGCACAGGAAATACTCGACAAGGCGGGTCGCGGCGAACTCGCTGCTGCCTTCCTTGCGGTGATCGGTGCGGGCCGCTGACCGGTTGCCGGGACCAGCCGCCCGGTACCGGTGCAATGACACACATCATCTGTCGCACCGGTGCGGGAGTGGCGCGTAATGCGCGGCAATCAACCCGGCGGGCCGGAGAGGGCCTTGCCGCTGTCTGATTGACTTCTATAGAATAGCGCCCTGTTCACAACGGGGTATTGCCGATGTCCGACCAGCAAGCAGTTTTCGACAAGGCCATGGCGCTGATCGATGCCGCCAACAGCGAAGACCCGAATGCCGTCAGCGTGGATGGCCGGGAGTGGCCGAAGGAGCTGCTGTACTCGCACCGCATGTCCGATATGCTGGCGCGGTTCGCGCCCGATGCCGATGACGCAGTGAAACTGGCCATCCGTTCACAGCACATACAGCGCTGGAAATCGCCACGCACGGATTACCCCATGGACCGCATCGGTTACCTGCAGTGGCGCAAGGACCTGTACAAGATCCAGGCGCAGACCGCGGCCGACCTGCTGGTGCAGGCGGGCTACGGCGATGACGTGGTCGGCCGGGTGAGCGAGGCGGTGGCGAAGAAGCGTATCAGGGAAAATCCGGATACGCAGTTGCTGGAAGACGTTACCGACCTGGTGTTCATCGAACACTACATGCTGGAGTTTGCCGGCAAGCATCCCGAGTACACGGAAGAGAAGTGGCTGGACATCATCCGCAAGACCTGGAACAAGATGTCCGCCGGGGCGCAGCAGTTTGCGCTTGCAGGCCACATCACGCTGCCCGAGCCGCTGGTCCCGCTGATCCAGAAGGCGGTCGCCGGCGAGTGACGCGGGCACCTGCTTGCTGTGTACTACTGCAGGCTCTGCAGGAAACCGAGACCGTCGCTGCCTTCCAGTTTCACGCCGACCGGTGAGACCTTCCATATGTTGTCGCAGTATTCGCGGATCGAGCGGTCCGACGAGAACCAGCCCATGCGAGCGGTATTCAGGATAGACATTCGTGCCCAGGTCTCCACATCGCGGTATATCTCCGCCACCTGCTGCTGGCATTCAGCATAGGCGGCATAGTCCGCAAACACGTGGAACGGGTCATTCTCCAGCAGCGAATCCAGCAGTGGCTCAAACAGGTCGCAATCCCCGTGTGAAAACAGTCCGCTGCGGATCAGGTGGATCACTTCCTGCAACCCGGCGTTGTCTTCGACAAAGCTTGCCGGGCTGCCGCCTTCCTGCGCCAGGGCCTGGATCTCGCTGGCCGTGTGGCCGAACAGGAAAAAGTTTTCCGCGCCAACCGCCTCCCTGATCTCGATATTGGCGCCATCGAGGGTGCCGATGGTGAGCGCGCCATTCATCGAGAATTTCATGTTGCCGGTGCCGGAAGCTTCCATACCCGCCGTGGAAATCTGCTCCGACAGATCGGCAGCCGGATAGATGCGCTGCCCGTTGCTGACATTGAAATTCGGCAGGAAGATCACCTTCAGGCGACTGCGCACGAGGGGATCGCGGTTGATGATGTCGGACACGCCGGTGATCAGGCGAATAATCAGCTTCGCCATGTGGTAGCCCGGTGCCGCCTTGCCGGCGAACAGGAAAGTGCGCGGGGGTATGTCGGCACCGGGATCCTGCCTGATCCGGTTGTACAGCGCGATGATGTGCAGCACGTTGAGATGCTGGCGCTTGTATTCATGGATACGCTTGACCTGCACGTCGAACAGCGAATCGGGATCGGCCGCGATACCGGTGACCTTCCTCAGATGGTGTGCCAGCTTCTGTTTGTTGTGGTGCTTGATGTCACGCCAGCGGGCGCGGAAATCCGCGTCATCCGCCAGTGGCTCCAGTCCACGCAGCATGTCCAGGTCTTTCGCCCAGCGCTCGCCGAGGGTGTCGTTTAGCAGCGCCGCCAGGCGCGGATTGCTCAGCACAATCCATCGCCGCGGGGTGACACCATTGGTCTTGTTGCTGAATTTTTCGGGTGACAGTGCATAAAAATCCTTCAGCACATTCGATTCGAGCAGTTGCGTGTGCAGATTGGCGACACCGTTGATGGCGTGGCTGCCGACACAGGCCAGGTGCGCCATGCGCACCGATTGTTCCCCCGTGTCATCGATAATCGACATGCGTGCTACCTGTTCGGCATCGCCCAGGTAGCGTATACGCACCTTGTCGAGGAAGCGCTCGTTGATTTCGTAGATGATCTCCAGGTGGCGCGGCAGCAGGTGCCCGAACAGGGACAGCGACCAGCACTCCAGCGCCTCGGGCAGCAGGGTGTGATTGGTATAGGCGAAGGTAGCCTCGGTGATATCCCAGGCGGCCTCCCATTCCATGCCGTGTTCATCGATCAGCAGGCGCATCAGTTCCGGCACGGCGATGGCCGGGTGGGTGTCGTTGAGCTGGATGGCGAATTTGCTGTGGAACCGGTCCAGTGACAGCCGCTGCCGGAACAGGATGCGGATCATGTCCTGCAGGGCACAGGAGACGAAGAAATACTGCTGCCCGAGCCGCAGCTGCTTGCCCTGTTCCGGTTCGTCGTTGGGGTAAAGCACCTTGGTCAGGTTCTCGGAAAGGATCTTGTCGTCCACGGCACGGTAGTAGTCGCCTTCGTTGAAGGCCGCAAAATCGAAGGACTCCGGTGCCGCGGCGCTCCACAGCCTGAGCGTGTTTGCCGTATTGCAGCGGTAACCCGGCACGGGTGTATCGTAGGGCACACCCATCACGATCCGCTCCGGGTGCCAGCGCACCCGCGACCGGCCCTGTTCATCGGTGTAGCGCTCGGTATGACCGCCGAACCTGACCTCAACCGTCCACTCCGGTCGCGCGATTTCCCAGGGATTGCCGTTGCGCAGCCACATGTCTGACAGCTCTACCTGCGCGCCGTTGTGCAACTCCTGGTGAAAAATGCCGTACTCGTAACGGATACCGTAGCCGAGGGTGGGGATCTCCAGTGTCGCCAGGGAGTCCAGATAGCAGGCCGCAAGCCGGCCGAGACCGCCGTTGCCCAGCCCGGGTTCCACTTCCTGCGCCATTATCTTTTCCAGGTCCAGGCCAAGTTCCTGCATGGCGGCACGGGCTGTGTCGAGCATGTCCAGATTCACCAGGTTGTTGCCGAGATGCGGCCCCATCAGGAATTCGGCGGAGAGGTAGGCCACCGTCCGCGAACCCTCGCGCGTGTAGGTCGTTGCGCTGCTGACCCAGCGTTGCAACAGGCGATCCCTGACCAGGTAGGCCAGTGCCAGGTAGTAGTCATTGAAGGTGGCGATGGTCGGGAATTTACCCTGCAGGAAAAACAGGTGATCGAGGAATGCCCGTTTGATCGACGCCTTGTCCAGGCCGGTGCGGATGGTGTCCACCGCCAGGGCCGGGCTCAGCATCTCCGGCTTTGTATTCATGTGCAGATCCTCCGATCGCCTTGCCCGCGGGTACGCGCCTTGCTGCCAGTCTGTCAGGCAAGACCGAAAACACGGCGTTGTCACTGCCGGCCAGGGTACCCGTTCATTGCAGCATTTATCCAGATCTCCGGTGCAGGATGTGTGCCGCAGGCCGGCCGTTGGGCCCAGCCTGCAATCCGGCAGCGGATGGGTGCAGCATCATACCGCGGAACACGGGGGCGGGGTGCCCCGACGGCGCGCCATAAGCACCAGTTTAGTGCATTTGATGGTCGCCGGGCACGCTGATTGTGCGCGGCGGGCGCGAAAAGACCGCAAATTCGGCCCTTTTGGGCTGGCCTGTATTTTGCAAAGTGGTTCTGTGTCGCTATGCAGGCCACACAGTCATCCCGGGAGGACCAAGTCATGTCAGCCGCCTTAGCCCACAATTACCTGCCAGCCGGAAAATACATTCTCAATCACGACATCATGAGCGCGACCGCGGAGGGTGTGGTCGGCAATCATTTGTATTCAGGACGCGCACTGGGCATGTCCGAGCCCTGGGACATCATCCAGCTGCACCCGGACCTGCAATTCCAGTGGCCGGCCATCAGTGATCACTACCGACGTATCGGGCTGACCCATACGCACAACGTGATCTGGCACCTTGGCCTGAATGAGCTCGGTGCACATATCGGCTATCAACCCTCGGTGTTTTATTTCGGTCCGCGGGAATGCACCTTCTGGGGCGACCATGAATGGCTCGAGACCGTTGAATACATCAATTCCAAGAACAACTTCATGGCACTGGCGGCAGAACTCGGTGTCGATGTGCCCAGGACATTGTGCTTCGATTCAGTAACCGATATCGACGCGGGCGCCGTGCGCGAGATGGACTTCCCGTGTTACCTGAAGGCGGCCGTATCGGTATCGGGTGTAGGGATCTACCGCTGCGAGGACGAGGCCGCCCTGACCGATGCCATGGGCCGCTTTGCCGAAGGCGTCCCGGTGCAGCTGCAGGAGGAGGTGGTGGCCGACCGCTTCCTGAACCTGCAGTACCGGGTGATTGACAACACAGTCGTGCGGCTTGCCGCCAGTGAGCAACTGCTGGACGGTCCCGTTCACCAGGGCAACCGTGTGCCGGCGCGTCACACACCCTGGGCGGCTGTCGATGTGATGGCCGAGTGGCTGGTGGATCACGGCATGAAGGGTATCTTTGCCTTCGATGTGGCCGTCGCCCAGACAGACGCAGGCTTGCGCTTTCCGGTCATCGAATGCAACCCGCGTTACAACGGGGCCACCTATCCCACCATGATCGCGCAGAAGCTCGACATACCCGAGTGGTCTGCCGTGTACATGCCAACCCGGCGCAGGACGCTGAGCGATGTCGATCTCGACGGGATTGAATTTAACAGCCGCACCGGCGAGGGCGCCATTATCGTCAACTGGGGAACGGTGCTGACTGGCAAGCTGATGATCCTGATGGCGGGCTCGCCGGAATTCCAGGAGGCCCTGGCAGTAGAACTCGATGCACGCCTCTGCTAGGGTAGCCGGCATCTGACCCGGAACACCGGTTCCGGGCGTTGCCGATAACACAAACAAACCTTTATGCCAGATTCAGGTAGCTATTCGCTCATGGTGCATGGTGGGGCCGGGGCACTCGACAACGTCTCGGACGACAAGACTGCAGTTCGTTACCTGGAGAGCATCCGCAACACCCTGGAACACGGACGGGAAATTCTCAGGCTGGGCGGTTCCGCCCTGCAGGCGGTCGAGGCCTGCGCCTCCCTGCTGGAAGACGATCCGGTGTTCAACGCCGGCTGTGGTTCGGTACTGAACGAGGATGGCAAGGTGGAAATGGATGCCGCCATCATGGACGGACGCGACCTGTCCGCCGGTGCCGTAGCGGGCGTCAGCAACATCGCCAACCCGGTGCAGCTGGCGCGACTGGTCATGTCCGAGAGTGAGCATGTGCTGCTGATCGCCGAGGGCGCGATGCGCTTCGCCGACCACTGCGGTATGCAACATGTCCCGGAGCATTACTTCTATACGCCTGATCGTGTCGAGCAGCTGAAACAGGCCCGCCTCAGGCACAAGGTCATGCTTGACCACGACGATACCGAGGCAGACAGCGAGGACCAGAAATACGGCACCATCGGTGCCATCGCGCGCGACCCGCAGGGCAACCTGGCCGCCGCTACCTCGACCGGCGGGGTGGTCAACAAGCGCATGGGTCGGGTCGGTGACTCGCCCATCGTCGGGGCCGGAGTCTATGCCGACAACGAGACCTGCGCCGTTTCCGCCACGGGTTACGGCGAAGACTTCATGCGTACGGTCATCTCGAAGACCATTTCCGACTTCATGTTCATGCAGGGTTTGCCGGCCGTCGAGGCCACTGCAGCCGGCATCGAGTACCTGACCCGCAAGGTCGGGGGCCGGGGCGGCGTGATCGTCATCGACAAGGACGGCAGCTGCGCCAGCGGATTCACTACCAAAAAGATGATCCATGGCTGGATCGAACATGGCGGTGAAGCAGTGGTGCGTTTCTGACGCCCGGGCTGTCCCGGCGGTCGGGGTGCCGTGCGTTATTCACGGACTGGGGTTGGGGTGCGCCGCGTGAATGGCCTCGATCTCCTCCAGTACTTCATCGGATAGTTTTACCTCGATACTGGCGATGTTGTTGCGCAGCTGCACCATGGAAGTTGCACCGATAATGGTGGCGGTGAGAAACGGCCGGCTGTTGACGAAGGCCAGCGCCATCTGCGCGCAGTCGAGGTCGTGTTCGCGGGCGAGGGCCGCGTATTGTGCGGTGGCCTCCTCGGCGGCGGGGCTGCTGTAACGCGTGTAGTCCGGGAACAGCGCCAGCCGGCTGCCGGCAGGGCGGGTGCCGTCCAGGTACTTGCCGGACAGCACGCCAAAGCCCAGCGGCGAATAGGCCAGCAGGCCGCAGCGCTCGCGCCAGGATACCTCGGCGGCGCCGACTTCATAGGTGCGGTTCAACAGGCTGTAGGGATTCTGCACCGTGACCACGCGCGGCAGGCCCAGTTGTTCGGCGACCTGCAGGAAACGCATGATGCCCCACGGGGTTTCATTCGACAGGCCGATGTAGCGGATTTTGCCGGCCCGGATGAACTCGTCCAGCACCGCCAGCGTCTCCGCCACGGGTGTGAAATCATCCGGCGCCCCAGGATCGAAACCGAGCTTGCCGAAGAAATTCGTGTTGCGTTCCGGCCAGTGCAGCTGGTAGAGATCGATGCAGTCGGTCTGCAGTCGCCGCAGGCTGTCATCGAGCGCCGCCTGCAGGTGTTCACGGTTGAAGCGCGTGCGGCACTGGCGGATGTGGT